>Ga0209489_102906_pt1 | contig 34199 bp, 10 predicted proteins | sample SiratrowhiteBW_FD_187527 | JGI IMG/M metagenome (GOLD analysis project Ga0209489, IMG submission 187527) | Root nodule microbial communities of legume samples collected from California, USA - Siratro white BW (SPAdes) (version 2) | ecosystem: Host-associated > Plants > Roots > Nodule | place...
TTAATAATATATATATATATATATATATATATATATATATATATATATATAATATAGAGAGAGAGTTTTTTTCTAGAAGAACTTCATCACATTTATATTTACAAAAGTTTATATTTATTATTCTAAAATATAAACTTTCTTCTTCATTAGAAAATAAAAAAATAAAAAGAAGAAAAAGTATACAAAATATAATAAAAAAAATTTCTAACTCCTTAACTCAGTTTTGTTGCCAATGCCCTCCAATAAAAACATAAACAACAGGGTAAGGTAGGATTTTAAGATAAAATAAAAAAAAATTATAGATGTAAAATATTCACACATTTCAAATACAGCTCATTTATATATTTTAATAGATATTATTTTAATTCAAATAATAACATTTTATCAGAATCAAATGTCTAAATCTCAACCTGAATAATTATCTTTCATATCATAACTCAAAGACATCAACATCAGAAACATTTGACTTTATTTTTAAAAGAGATGTATAGAATTTGATTAAAAAATTTGTTCCTATCATGTTACCTCACTATGTTGTCTCTCCAACACAGTTGCATCAATAGGAATTAAGTCATCTCATATGCTAAGGTAAATCTGTATAATCTATCAATTGTTTTTTTTTTCAAACCGTAGATTAAGTGATTAGAACATCTCTTAACTCTAACTACCTCATAATCTTCCTATATGTGAAACCAATATATTGGTAGAGTCAGAATATCTCCTTAATATGAATCTCAAATTTAATACATTCTTATACATCTCAACACAATACTCCCTTCTCTGGAAATAAATAAATATGTTTACATTAACTTCGTATCATACAAAAAGGTATAGATGTATTGCAAATTTAATTCAAATGTTAATAATATAAAAACTTTGTCATCTCTTTATTCTATAAAACAAAACAACCACACATTTCATAATCTAATACAATTATGGTATAAAACTCATTCATACAAATACATCTAACTCAATTTAAAGATTAATAAATTAAAATTTATCAGAACATCACATTATAATAACGTTCAAACCATTGTATTATAATAATATTTAAATACAATATATTAGTCAAATATAATAATATAGTGAAAGATAAAACAATTTGACTATATAGAGATAATTAAAAGATATTTCTTCAAAATTCAAACAACACTCTCTGGCCTAATGAACACTTGGCTATCCAATGAATTAAGCACATGTTCTCATTGGCCTAGCCATCGTTTTGTTTGCCCAACCAAAATTTTACTCACCCAACTAAAGGCATCAACATAACCAAGCACTTTTAGTCACCCAATGAACAAAACATTTGCCCAACAACTACTCCATTGTAAGGTTTTTATAAAACATTTCATCCAATAAAATTTGGCTCACCAAGTGACCAAAACACTGGGAGTTTTTATTTAAAACGCTCATTCAAGGAATTTGGCTCGCCCGACAACCAAAGCACTCAGGTTTTTAGTGTCACAAGTTTAGCCAATCGAAAGTTTAGTTCATTCAGACGACCAAATCACTAGGAGGTTTTATTTAAGAACTCGTCTAGAAATCAAAGCTATCAAATTTTTAATTAAATAAATTTTTTCAAACAAGCATTTAACTCATCCAGTCTACATAAAAATTAGGTTTTTTTTTTAACAAAGTATTACACAAATTCAAATTAATTATTCAAAATGTATTTTTCAATTCTTTTTATACCTATCATTGAAGAAATGACTTCTAATTGATCACAACTTGAACGAGTTGTTTCTCTTTAATATTCTATCACAAAAACAAAAACTAATAAATGCACTCAACATTTCAAAACATTCACACAAGACAAAATTTTATTTCAAACAAAATTCAATCAACACATATGTAACCACATCACCTTCACATCCAGATCTCCAAGTTAACATTGAAAGCTAAACTAACTCCCCTTAAGAAAATTTTTCGTTCTAGTGCAATTTCTCTTAAGAATTTTCAGAATATATTTCTTTTACGTAGATGGGTAAATCGTGTCAAGTGAACACGACTTTACTATGAAGAAGTTGTGCCACCTAAGCGCGAATTTGGTTTGTCGAAATTAAAATCATGTATAACAAGTATGACTTTTGTGCAAATTTGGAATCATTGAAATTATACTAGGGTGCCACGACTTCTATTTGAATAGAATTTTTGGTTATTTTTAAGTTACGAGAGGATAGTTTGACTTTATATTATATCATCTTAACCATTTTTAAAAAAAAATAGTTAAAAATTTATTTTTTCTCTAATTTTTTAATAATAATTTCTTTTAGTGTATATTTGATAATGAAATCCTTACATTACATAGAATTATCATAGATTTTGAATTGTCAAAGTTTAGTAAAAGAAAAAATGGTTATAACTTTTGATAGAAAGTGAAAATTAATATGCGTTAAAAATAAATGAAATGTCGGTTAAAATTAGGTAAATAATATATTGACCAATATCGAAAGAGGATCAGGGTTTCAAAATTTCCGAAATACATTGTTTATTATTAGTTTTTTTTTTACTATTTTTAGACATTTTGTTTTATATTTTACACTTTTAGTTCACATACCTACACTTAAAAAAAATCTAAATTTTTTTTTATTGATTTCTTATATCAATTATCGATTCATCAAAACATTACATCTTATATATTTTATACTTTTATTATATATTTTATACTTTTATGTATAAATTTTTTTATTATGCTCTTGTAACTTAATTACATAAAAATAACCAGAATACCACTTTAACTAAAGTGGTCTATGCCTGACGCAAGTTCAAATTTCCACATGCAGGACTTCAACTTCTACAAATCAAAATTATACTACATGCCTTCTTCATAGTAAAATTATATCCACATACACGACTTATCACATGAAACGACTTACCAAATATTTGTTGAAGGGAATATTAACCTTTCCCTTCCAATTTAATTTCCTAAACAACAGACAAAAAATATACTTATTCTATTCTTCACGACGATTCGTATAGTGGGCTTTGATATTCAAAAAAATGAACATATTTTTAAAGAAAAATCAGATAAAAAAAAAAGGAAACGAATTTTGGCAATATAATGTTTCTTTTGAAATAAAACTTAAATAACTACTAATTTTTATTTATAAGTTTCCACTTTAATAGTAAAATATTCATACTCCATTACAATTCATTCTACAGACTTAAAGCTTGTCTAGCAACATTATCTAAGGGCCAACTCTAATAACACCACAATGAGCACCACCAAATTTTACATGATCAACTATTTTATTTTGCGATTGACAACCAGGAAATATCAAAAATCCATAAAGTCATGGTTCTCAACACACAAATATCCAATCATACGCACCATGCAACAAACACAACACAAGTGCTCACTGGAAAAAAAAAAAAAAAAAAAGTCCACACAAGCAAGTGCTCACAAATATCTACCTAACGTCACCAATGCAACTAACATTTTACTCATACGGTTATGGTTGTCAACCTTCCCTCCATCTGGAAGTGCCCAAGTATTGAAAGATAGAATAGAACAGATCACATAAAGGCCTAGACTTAGGTCAACCTTATTTTTCCAATGATTGTTCACTATAGAATCTTCCCCACCACTTTCAATGGACCAAGCCTACAGTGATATTATAGAACTTGATTGACTCATCAAAACTATTTCTACAAACTTTAAAGCCCTGTCCATTGTTAGTCACCCACCGTTGACTACCTTTATATCCTTGGAGAATGTAAAAAAGGAGAAAGTGAGTCTTTCCAAATGACGACATCAATCATTCATAACATCAATGATGATTATTTACAAAGTAGCCGCACCATAAAAATGTAAATCAGAAATAAAACCCCCAAATTTTCGCATGTCATCAAGCAATAGAGGGAATCAACAAACTCCAGTCATTTTAACAAAAACAAATTGCATTATGAAGTCTTAAACAAGGCACAAGTTTTCCTTGAATCATGCATTAACTAAAGAAAATTGGGGCAATCATATGCTTAAGTTGAAAGAACTTCCTCATAACAGAAAGCAACAGGCAAAATGAAACTTCCTCATGCATCACATGAGATGAGATACCAATTTAGGCATGCTGGCATTAAAAATATATTCCACAAGCCATACCCCCTAGAATCAAGAAAAAATGCTCCAAAGTTCACTTGTCATCAATCAGTAGAGTGAATCTACTTATTCCAATCATTTTAACAAAAATAGGACTGCATTATAAAGTCAGAAAAACAGAATGTTTTCTTCGAATCACGCATAAACTCAAAAACTTGAGGGAATCATATGCTTCAAGATGAAAAGAAACTATAAAATAACAACAGAAAGCCACAGGCAGAATGAAACTTTCCCATGCATCACGTAAGATACCAATAGAGGCATGCTGGCATTTAGTAACAAAAAAAAAAAAGGCAAATAGAAAACCCAAAAAAGGGGCCATACAAGTTTATGGCAAGTTTCAGATATCATCAGAGAATTCCACATAAATTTTTTGTTACTATCTTAAAATTCCTTCGCTCTTCAAATAAAGGGACATATCACAACACCTTCAAATTATCAAATAGCGACCGGCTACAAGAGAAATAGATATGAAAAGTACCCTTGGAAATTATTCAAGATAAAACTTGCAAATGAAAGTGATCAAGCAAAAAACGAGCAACCTAAACCAGAGACTGCAACATGTTCCCTTAAATGCAGATTTGAACATTAAAGGCATTGGTGAGAATGAATAACCAGATGGACAATTTATTCAGAAGTGTCCTAATCCTTCTAAATAAGTATCAGACCAATACAAAAGGAGATGGAGTGCGTACTTCAAGTGGTGATCTGTGTTCCTCAGCACATCCTTTTACTGCTATTTGGTATCATTTATAATTAAGGTGTGAAACGTTTATCTACCCAAACCAATCACATGGAAAATGAAGTTTGAAAGCGACAATGCCACTAAAGTAGACCCACAAATATTAAGCACCACCTAACATGAACCTAAGAAACCAAAGTTGCGGTAGACAAAGAAACAGACCATGTTACATCAACAATAGAAGTCATAATTTCCCATAACCCAACAGAACCACATTTCAAAACAAATAAAATACCATAACTAGCAAGCATTGATTACTCAACTACAAAACCAATGAAATTATTCAAAACCAAAAGACAAAGAGATACAACAACAGTTACACAAGATCCTCTTCCCCCTCCGATTTCCACCCCAACATGACATCTCATCTTCCTTTCTTCCTTCCTAACTAAACCTCATCACAACTACAAACAAACAGCAAAGCCCTGAACTCTATTTCCCCAGAGTCAAGAATTCAACACATTCATACAATCAGCTAACTGCAACCGTTAGATAAAGATCTACAAATCATATTCAATCTCATAAATCAAATTTAAAATACATATGTAAAATTTAAACCATCCGATCTTTATCCAAAACCCTGTGCTAATTCAAAAACCACCCTTCAGCAATTGCATAAACCGTTTACCAGTTACAGTTATTTACAGTATCAGAATCAATAAACAGACTAGAAACATTACAAACAATCAAAATTCCCCTAAATTCAAACGAATACTTAAAGAAATTTAAAAAAACATTAGGAAAACCGAACCCCATTGCTATCATGGTTTCAGTTTCATTTTAGGAAATTGCAAACAAATGTGGCGAATAGGGCAACAATTGTGTCACGATGACCCAAAAAATCTTGAAATTGGGGTCGAAATCGTAGTGTTTTAAAATCTTGATCGACTCCTGAACCTAGAAAAAATGGTTGCTGTGGCAGAGGGTGATCTTCCATTGACAGGCGAGTTTCTCGTTCCCCGAGAAAAGGAACTCCTAACTCTTCCGAAATAGGAAACGAGATTCCGAAAAGCAGAAGCAAACCCTCTACTCTCCCTAGACCTACCAATAGACGATTCCCAAGAGACTCTTCTGGGAACGCCGTTAGAGGCGTTAAACGCGCCGTCCATCTCCGTGTACACAAGAGGGAGTTCTCTACCTCCGATGAGCCTGCCCACAGCGAATCCTCCCCCGGGGAGTCTCCATATGGTCAACCCCATCGTATTGTTATCATCAACTTCATCGGAAGGAACCACATGGCGGCACACGGGGCACGAGTTCCGCACGGAGAGCCACGGCACGATGCACTCCGAGTGGTACACGTGCCCGCACGGCATCTCACGTGCGTCGCAATCCACTTCGAAATTTTCCATGCACACCGCGCAGTGGGACTCCGCGTGCGCGTGGCTCGCCAGGATCTTCACCACCGGCATCGACTCGATCGCCGCCTTCGACGCCGCCCGGTCGAGGCGCACCGCGGTGCCGTCCATCTGGTCCAGCAAGTGGTCGAAGCCCGACGAGCCCATCAGGAAGTCGGTCACGCCCGCGGGCAGCGGGCGCAGGACGCTCGGGCCCGGACCCGAAACGCCGTCGTTGTAGTAGAGCTCGAAGTTCCCCGAGGCGACGTCGTTTTCGTTTTCGTTGGCGTTTGCGTTTTCGTTTCCGTTGCCGCCGCGCAGCACGATCACGGGATTGAAGGGCGAGCCGGCGCGCGTGGATCGACGCGAGTGGGGAGGCGTGTGGAGCTCTTCGAGAAAACCGGAGTGGCAATCGGGGCAGAGAATGATAGGATCTGGCTGCGCTTCTGCAGCGAGGGAAACCCTAACGACGCGGTTGCATCGGTAGCACCAGAATGAAGAAGAAGAAGATCCCAACGATGCCATGATTTTTTTATTTTCTCTCTTTCGGATTGTGCAAGAATTATAAAGAATTGGTGTGTTTTTGTTTGTGTGGGAAATGGAAGTGAAATTTTCCGGCAAAATTCTCGAGTGAGAAAATTGGTGAGGTGGGTTTGGGAACAGAGAAACTGGTCGAAACTGAAGAGGATATTTAATTGACTTCCTACTTTTATACTTCATTTTCTCTTCACTTTTATTTCTTTCTAATTACAAACTCTTCACTTTATTTCTTACATCTATCAATCTAAATATTTTAAATCTATCCTTACCATTTTTTAACTTTATTACCTAATTTTATAAATATTAGAGGAGATTGAAATATATTATACAAAATTAAAGGAATAATTTAACGTTTTAGAATTTACAAAAGTGTTTCGTCATCGGAAGTTACCAAGAATTTAAAAATAAAAAATGTGATTTGGGGAATGGAATATTCCGGGACACATTCCTTTTTAATTTTGCTAAACTCTGTGTACATGTTCTCTGTATCTTCTAGTGGTTGGAGTTATAATTAATAATAATAATAGTTATTAAAAGGGAAGAGAAAAATTGTATACGCCATTCGATTCTGACTTGATTATGATTTTCTATAATTTCTTGCAATAATCTGAAGAAATGAACCATGTAAGAAAATGCTAAACCATGCACCTTTTCAGGTGTGGTGAAATGCTAAATCACCTTCCATGTTTTTTAATCTGAAATTATCGAATGGTTTCTAGCATCGTATTTGGATATTCTACTTGCTACTCCATAAAATGCTTTGTCAACATTTGATTTCATAATTTAAACTTTTCTCTGATGTTTTAATCCTATTCTAAAGTCAACAACTTCAAATTTCTCTAAATAAGTAAATTTATTTTTAAAAAATAACTTATGCAGAATAGTAAAGATGCTATTAATTAATTTAGTTAAAACTATAATTTTATTTTAGTGATAATGAAATTTTTTATTACCAAAATTACTAAAGCCAAACTGTAATTTCTTAGCACAGGATTTAGGATATTGCATCTAAATTTTGTTCTTTCTATAATTCTTGGAAAAGTTATTGCTTCCTTGAAAAGGATTTATTGGTGACCTCATTTAACCAAAAACTCATGAGAGCATAATATTTCTCTAATAGGTGAAAGGGTTACCAATTGAAAATATTGTATGCTGTGAACTTTCATGGCTAAAAGATGTAGATGGCATTGATTGTGACTAAAACATATCGAATAATGGGATTGTTCGAAATGTAAAGATCACTAAGAGAGTTCAATAGTGTTAATGTAAAAATGAAAACTTAATGCAAATTTTAAATTCTTTTTAAATGAATTTAATTCACAAAGTATAAGGGATATGTTTCCAGAGATTTTACAAAAAATGCTACGATTAAAATGTGAATAACCAATAACTTTTCATATTGATTTACTTAACACTAGTTATATTCACTTCTTTTTTAATAATATTAGAGTTTCATTAATTAGAAGTTTGATTACAAATGAATATTTATGTCACTTCTAACTCATCATCAGTATTTAGTATTTTTAATATTAATACTAAAAAGTCATAATTTCAAACTAAGATTGAAAACTGAAAGTAATACTAACATACTTAAAACTTTTACTAAATAATAAAGTTTGATGACAATCAACTCACACTTTAGAAATGACAATCAACTCATACTTTAGAAAAACACAATTAAGCTTAAAACTCCCTAACTTTGCAAAGTAAAAAATAAGAATTAAGTTAGATGTCTCCATTCAAACTATTAAATCCACAAGGTATATCAACAAATATATCATATAAAGTTTTTCTCACTTTGAATGCTTTCATGTGGGCAAATCTTCTATTTTGATCTTTAGAAGATTTGGTTTATATAGTTATTATGTTAAGTAATTTGCCATTCACAATAAGATAAAACTTTATTGTAGTCTAAGATGTTTTATGAGAAAGCATATATTTTTTCCATGACCTTCTATGTTATGTTAAGTTGTTTGTTTTTTCTATCATATTGTTACTTTTTATTAGAGGTATATTTTGTTGAAATTGCCGATATATTTGATAAATTTAATTAATGAAACTTTATAAAAAAAAAAATTAAATACTTCAATGTATTAGAGTATGTTTATGTGTATGTAAGTTTTAGTTTTGGTTTTGCTTTCCAAGTTATTTGATTTTTATTTACTTAAAAAAAAGTTGTTGTATTAACTCTTTATAAGAACAAACCACTATTAAATTATTGTGCATCTTTCTCTCTTGTTAGTTTTTCATAATTTTAATTTGTTCTATAATTTTTATTTTGAATTTTAACACATTAAAAGAACTTAACCAAAATTTTGAAATTGATTGATTTTCTCATTAAAGATTCATTCTAAGAAGTTCTTTTAAAAATAATTCAATTCATCACTTCCTTAAACTTAAACTTTAATTCTAACATCTCTTCTTTTTGTCATCAATAACAAAGAATTCAAAAGAGACTCTCTTATCATTATTGTGTGATGGCTTACGTATATAAAAGATATTAGAATCCTGTGATATTCATCCTAAGATGATTATCTTTAATTAAATATACAAAAGTGATATATAAAAAAGTTATTTATTTTTCATTAAAAGCTAAAAACTGAGATTATTTATTTGAGCCTACCAATGATTAACCTTGTTCCTACATTTACAAAATTCTATTTACAATAGAAAAAAGCAAGGTTACGTAATTATTTACAAAAGGATTTGAGATTTGATATTGTAGTTTTAAGGTTTTAATATTTTTTAATATTATAATGATTTGCTTGATATTTAGTATTTCATTTGTAAAAAGATTCTAGGAGTTAGTATTTAGTTTTAAAGTTTTGATATTGTTTAATATTTTAATGATGTTCGATATTTTTATAATACAAGTTGTTTAAAATATAAAATACTGCAAGAGATTATACTTGATATACTTATAAATCATACAGTAAGTGAAGATGGTATAAATTGTATATAAATATTGTCAATTGTTGTGTGAGTTTTATTTAGAAAATAAACTATTTAATTCATATAAAATTTATTATATGTGAATTATTTTTATAGTAATTGAATATTGAATATTAGATGACGTATGTGGTGGTACATATATTTTAAATAATTTATCTTTCAAATTTATTATGTTTAAATGATTTTTAAATATTAAATATATATTCAAATAATTATTTTAAATTTTATTATTAAAATAATTTTTAAATAATAAGATATAAAATATAAAATGAAACAAAATCTTTTAATATATAAAGATGGTGTAAACTACACAATTACCTTAAGAAGAATTATTGCACAAAGATATTTAGATATTTTTTAAATTAAATAATAATTTTCCTAATAACTATATAGTATTTTATTATATAGATTAAAAAGGATATATTAAATTACAGTAACTACTTCCTGTTAAAACAATAAGACTCATGTAAATAAATTTTGTGTCAATATGACACGACTTTGTTGTAAAGAAGTGTCCATACATAAAAAATTTTTGGTTTGATCAAAGTGGAATCATGTCAGTTTGACAGAATTTCAACAAATGTAAAAAACTCGTGTAAAGAATGTATGATTCCAGTTTAATTTAAAAAGAACTGACATATTTTAGTTCAAATTAGATTACACTAAAGTCATGTCATCTTTGCATGACTTTAGTGTAACCTAAATAAAAAAAAACATTTGTACTAAAGTCGTGTCAAGATAACATAACTTTACTTTGGCCAAACTTTCTTTATAATAAAGTTTTTTCATGTTGGCATGACTTACCCACAATAATATAAGAAATTACTCGTTTTGGTATAAATGGACAGAATTACACCACTTTTATATGAAAAAAAAATACTCATAACACATTAATATATAAGAGATGAAATAAAATATAGAAATGAAGACTGTAATTAGACACACACATTAAAGAGAGAGTAAAAAAAAAGGAAAAGAAAGATGATGGAAGTGAGATTCTTCAAATTCAAATTATCATAATTACTTTTCATGGCCGTTGGTTTCCTCTTCGATGAAGTAGCTTGACATGACTATCATTGTGATACCATGGTGGACTTCAATAAGGTCTTGGTAAAGCGACCCTTTTAGCAAGTTAGTATATTTTAGTCTTTGTTTTCTAAACAAATATGTGTTTTTCTATTTTGAATAAGTGGTCAATTGTTGACCTAATTTTTAGGGATATAGTGCTAAGACTTGGCCCATTTTTAAGAAATTTCCCACTACCTTGTGCGTAGGTGCAAATTGTTAGGGTTTGATTATGGATGCAGATTATTAGGGTTTTGTGTACGACTATTTAACCTATTCTACATCTTGAAATGTAACACATTGAAGTAAATTGCAGCGAAAAACTTACTATTGTGTTCAATAATTGGTAGGGTTTGATTATAGATGCAGATTATTAGGGTTTTGTGTACGACTATTTAGCTTATTCTACATCTTGAAATGTAACACATTGGAGTAAATTGCAGCAAAAACTTACTATTGTGTTCAACAATTGGTATCAGAGCTCCTTTAAAAGGGAACTGATCCAAAATCTGAGTAAGAGTGAAACAGTTGTGAGTACAACTGTGTGCGTGTGAGAGAAAATAATGAATGTGTGCTATCTAGAGGAGTATTCCAAGGAACAAAATATGTCTCTATCTTGTTGTACCAAGCTTTAGGTGTTTGTTTAAGGTCATATAATGCCTTCTTCAATCTGTACACTCTATCTTCCTCACCCTCTTTCACAAAGTGGGCTGCTACACATATATGTCTTCTTTAAGTTCACCATGAAGAAAAATACTCTTCACATCTAACTGAAAAACCTTCTAGCTATATTGTGTTGCTACTGCAAGTATTATACAAATACTCTCAAGCCTAGCAACTGGAGCAAATACTTCTATATAATCCAATCCATATTGTTAAGCATACCCTTTTACCACTAACCTTGCTTTGAACTTATCTATTTCTCCATTCTCTTTAAACTTGGTTTTGAAGATCCATTTTACTTCAATTGACTTCACTCCTTTTGGCAAGTCAGTCGCTCCCAAGTCTTATTTTTCTCTATAGATTCTATCACTTTCATCATGACATCTCTCCATTCTTGCTCTTAATGGCTTCCTCAAATAGAAATGGATCATCTCCAATAATCTTCATTACATTCAGATCTATGTCATCTCATAGACATTATTCTCTTTCATAATCAATCATTCAAATATACTCTCTTTTATTCCTTCTAACCCTCCCTTTAGCTGGAATTCATAATTGTTAGAAGGAAGGGTTACAGATGAAGGAAAGTGAGATTGTTAACTTATACTTTGCTCGCACTTTGAAAATTTCTAAATGAACGAAAGTGTGTGGTGAGAGCATGCGTGAGAATGTCATGATAACAAAAATCTTGCGGTCATTGACTTTCAAATTTAACTATGTTGTATGCTCTATTGAAGAATCTAACAACGTGGACACCATAACCATTGATGAATTGCAGAGCAACCTTTTAGTGTATGAGCAAAGAATGATTTGTCAATGAGAAGAAGAATGAGTATTGTAGATTGATTACAAATGAAACCCGAGGAGGAAGAGGAAGAAGATGAGGTTATTTCTGAGGTAGAGGAAGAAGGAGACAATCATTCAACAAAGCTAAGATTTAAAGCTTCAAATGTCACAAACTTGGACATTTTCAATATGAATGTCCTACCTGGGAGAAGATAGTAAATTATATAGAGATGGAAGATGAGGTGGAACAAGAAAAACAAGAGGATGAACTCTTGCTAATGGCATATGTTGAAGAGGAACAATGAAAATAAAATGAGTGGTTTCTTGACATTGCAATAACAACATGAGTGGTAACAAGGAGTGGTTCTGAGAATTAGATGAGAACTTTTAACATATTGTTTTCAACAGATTGTTTAAAAGAAACAGCAAGCTGAAAAATTTTGTTAGTAGCAATTTAATTGATTTAATTATATTTTCAATCGATTATTTTTTATAACATTGTAACATATTTTAAAACTATTTTGAAAACTTATATAAAGGTTTTCAAAAACATTTTTAATACGCAGAAAAACAGGAAGACAAATTTGTGAACCTTGGGCACAACAAGTGAAAACAAAAGTGTTTTGATTACCAAAGAGTTCTTGATTCAAGAAGAACCAAGAAAGAGATTCTTGGAGCTCATTCTTAATTGTAATTGTTCAACACTAGTTTATTCATTTTAATCATTCAAGGAAGTCACTTCAATTCATTCTTCTTTACTGCCTTTTAGTTGTAATCGTAGTATTGTGTTTTGTATTCATTTTTCAATTGATTAAAGGTGTTTTGGGTCTGCAAGTGTATAGAGTTTACTCTTCTAGGGGTGCAATAGGGTTCTACACTACAATAGTGTGATCTTGTAGTGTGCAAGGTTGTGTCTTTGTTGTATTGTGTTAATATTTTTTATCTTCAATGGAATTTATTTGCTTGTTGACAAAGAGATTGGATGTAGCTCTTGAAGAGGAGTAATATAAATTTTTGTGTTCTAATCTTTCTTTTATCTAATCTTAGAATCGCAAATTAATTCTGATTATTTTTTCTATCTCTACATAATTTTCAATTGATTGTTTTTGTATTGAATCAATTGTTTCCTTTGTAGTTGATTTGCTAGAAATAAGTAATTGATTATTTTATTGTTCTAATTGATTGTAATTTGCTTGAAAGGGTTTGTGAAAATTTTAATATGTTATTTCGTGAGTTTAACTAATTCTATTCTTTGAGTGATTGTTTGACTTCAAAAAATAATTGATTTTTCTTGAGATTTAATTGATTAAATTTTTTAAACAAGAATTCTATGATTTTAAATTCACTATTTTTATGTCTAATTGATCATTATATCTTGGTAGATTTTTGACAACAAAAATTCAATTGATTGTTCTTTGAATTGAATCGATTATTTTTTTGTTGTGTTGTTCTAGAAGTTAATTTAATTGATTGTTTTTGAAATTCAATTGATTGTCTTTTCATTGTGTTGCTTATAATCCCATAATAAGTTGTTTCAATCCGATTTCTTTCTATCTTTCAAACCTTTCTAGTATTTGACAACAAAATTTCAAAGTTTAATTCAACCTCCTTCTTGAATTCTGCCTAACATTCTTTGCAACTAAGAGGAAAAAAAAGAATGCGTTCTATTTTGATTAGAAGATGAGTATCTAAGATTTTTTGCCCTGAAGTTGTAAGACGGTGTGTGCATATTCTCAATAGGAACCCTACAACAGTTGTGTAGAACGAAACTCCTAAAGAAGTATAGAGTGGAGTGAAACCAATTGTTGATTATTTTTGAGTATTTGGATGCATTGCACATGTTCACATATGAGATCAAATTCAAGTTAAATTGGATAATAAAAGCAAGCAATGTGTTATCTTAGGAGTGAGTGATGAATTTAAAGCATATCGCCTATTTGATCTATTTAACAGGAAAGTGGTGATAAGTAAAGATGTGATATTTGAATAACATAAATGTTGGAACTGAAAGCAGAATGAAGAATATCAACAAGATATTCTTGATTGGGGAGAAAATGAAGATGTGAATAACACTGAAAAACAGTATGGGAAGGATAATGCGGATAGCAATGACGATCAAGAGACCGAAGAACTAAATGAAGAAAATGATGTGGATAGCTCTATTAACATTGGAACTCCTTCTAATAATTATGAAATTCCAACTAAAGGGAAGGTTAGAAGGAATAGAAGAGATTCTATTTGGATGATTAATTATGAAAGAGGAGAAGATTTGTCAAATGATGTAAATCTTAATGTAATGATGATTACTAGAGATGATCCAATTTCATTTAAGAAAGCCATCAAGAGCAAGAAATGGAGAGATGACATGATGAAAGAGATAGAATATATAGAGAAAAACAAGACTTGGGAGTTGACTGACTTGCCTAAAGGAGTGAAGCCAATTAGAGTAAAATGGATCTTCAAAACCAAGTTTAAAGAGAATGGAGAAATAGATAAGTTCGAAGCAAGGCTAGTGACAAAAGGGTATGGTCAATAATATGGATTGGACTATACAGAAGTATTTGCTCCAGTTGCTAGGCTTGACATTATTTGTATAATACTTGCAATAGCAACACAATATAGCTAGAAGATTTTTTAGTTCGATGTAAAGAGTTTTTTTTCTTCATGGTGAACTTAAAGAAGACATTTATGAGCAAAAACCCACTGTTTTGTGAAAGAGGGTGAGGAAGACATAGTATACAGATTGAAAAAGGCATTATATAACCTTAAACAAGCACCAAGAGCTTGGTACAACAAGATATAGGCCTATTTTGTTCCTTGGAATACTCCTTTGGATAACACACACTCATTGTTTTCTCTTAGACTCACACAGTTGTACTCACAATTGTTTCACTCTCACTCAGATTATAGATCAAACCCCTTTTAAAGGAGCTTTGATACCAATGGTTGAACATAACAGTAAGTTTTTCACTACAATTTACTTTAGTATGTTATTCATTTCAAGATAGAATAGGCTAAGTAGTTGTACACAAAACCCTAATAATTTGCACCGATAATCAAACCCTGACAATTTGCACCCACACACAAAGTAGTGGGCAATTTCCTAAAAATGGTCTAAATCTTAGCACCATATCCCTAAAAATTAGGTCAATAATTGACCACTTATTCAAAAACAGAAAAATACTTATTTATCACAATGATAGTCATGTGCTATTTCATCAAGGAGGAAAATGATGGTCATGAAAAGTAATTATGGGAATTTGAATTTGAAGAATCTCACCTTCCATCATATTTCCTTTCCTTTTTCACTCTTATGTTATCATGGTTTGGTATGAAAAGTTGTAATGCAGTAAAAAAGAACTCATTGTTCTAGGAATAAGGTTGTCAAAGGATGATTCAGAAACCAAAGTTGATACAACAAGTTCAAACAAGTTATGGACAATCTTATGTATTTGACTACAACCTGACCAAATTTAATGTATGGAGTAAGCCTAATCAGCATATTCATGTCTAATCGTATAGAATCCCATTAGTTTGTAGCCAAAAGGGTATTGAGATACTTGAAAGGAACAATTAAACTAGGCATCCACTATAAGAAAGGGGGAGATGCAAATATTGTAGCATACACTTACAATGATTTTGTAGGAGATTTGGATGACTGAAAAAGCACTTCTAGTTTTATATTTTTGTTAGGCTCTGGAGTAGTTTCTAGTTCTAAAAGAAACAACCAATAGTTTCATTATCCACTACTGAAACACGGTATATAGTTGTTACCTCATGCGTATGTCAACGTATTTAGATTCAAAAGACACAGTTTTAATGAACATATACTGTGATAATAGTTTCATAATACAATTATCCAAAAATCCACGCAATTAAAAATGGAATTATTAAAGTAAGTTGATCTAATTCAAAGAGTTAAGTTGCTAATATCATGATCAAACTTTGGAATAGTTCTTAAAATTTCACAGCATCTTGGATTTAATTGAAACATCAAAAATAAACTAAATGAACCTGCATGTAGTTTAAAGAAGAAAATATTATATTTTAGTCACTATTCTTTAAATAAATATGTATTTTTTAAATAAATATACGTTTTTTCTATTTTCAGTAAGTGGTCAATGGTTAACTGTTCACCTAAATTTAGGAATGTGATGCTGAGACTTAGTCCAATCTTAAGAAACTGCTATGCAGATTGTGGATGCAAATTATTAGAATTTTGTGTACTGTTATCTAACCTACTGTACGTCTTGCAATCAATTATTGTTGTGTTGAAGAAACCCGTGGCTATTGCGAAGGCTACCAAGCCCATCCAATACAGCATTTCTTCTGAATGCGGTTCTTGTGAATAATTTGGTTTCTCACGATAGCCACTGGTAATGGGTGGAGCCACCCGTAGTTTCGGTATGTTATTGTAGTGGAACGACTATTTTTCACGTGACCTTGACCGGAGCTAGAGCCAATAATGGTGGTCGTGGTCGGATTTGAAAAGAACAGGAAAAAGGACGTTTCTTCTTCTTCTTCTTCATGTATGAAACATGTTGACAACAGTTATTAGCACAGGTTCATGCACGCACGACCATGACACAACTTAACTTTATGCAAAAAAATGACAAAAGGAACCAAATAGATCACAATCTTATACTTGTACTTCATATTGGTGATGCAGAAATGAAAATAACTTCAACTTGATCAAACGAATGAGAAATCATACCTTCATCCTTCAATATCCTTTCTCTTGATTGAAAGAGAACACTTGCAGATTGATAGCGAGAGAATGGTTGTTATGGGACGGAGAAAATCAGGAGGGTAAGGGAGAGAGTGAAACAGAAAGTGGTTGCATAGTATAAATTTTTTTTTATTAATAAATCATATTACAATATTATTTTATTATATATTTTCATTTTAAAATATATTATAAATAAATAAATTACAATATTTTGTTTTGTCTTTATTAAAATTTTCTCAAATTAAACAAAAACATATTTTTATTATAAAAAGATATTGTTTCCTAATTTTTCAGTTTACCCTTTTAATATATTTTAGTGTCTTTTAAAATTTTTTTTTTTCATAGATTAATTTCACGTTATTTTATTCAATATTTTAAAATTGGATGTTGACTTTACGCTTTCGGTATTTCTATTATTAATAGGAAATTTTATCTTTATTCTTATTTTATCAATGTTCTAATGTAAACCTGATTTTGTAAATAGTAAGTGCTTTTATTTAAGAGTGCTTGGAAGATAATTTTGTGTTAAGTATTATTACAGTAATTTTTTGTAAAGATTTTTTCTTATTATACATTATGTTGAGGTGTTCTACGAATTAAAAAATTATAATTAATGTCATAATTTTTTAAAGTTATTATTTTCAAATTCACTTCCATGACTACTTTTGATAATTGATACTTTTTTTTTTTTTTTTTTTCATTTTGTACATGTATTAATGTACATAAGACTTTGAAAGTGTTCTTATGGGTCTAGAATTTCATTCATACTTGGCTAAAAGAATTGTCTACTATGATTAGATTGTATAATTTACCATTTATAAACACAATTCTAGTGAGATTAAATAAGTTCAAATGTATCAACTCAAGATTTTAAGTAAAAATTTCATTAATTTTTTTAAAATATGTTTTAATTTAATTGTATTTTATACATATCTCAAAAAATATTGTCCTCGAATAAGAAATTTTATACTTACTAGTAAAAACTTCATTATAAGTACTTATTGGTGTAAAAAAAAAAAATCCCAAACCAAAACTAGTTTATGCAAAGTTCTTTTGTCAAAATATTTCATATAATTTCTCTGAATTTTTTATTTTAATATATACATAAGTTAATTTTATCTAAATTTACTCACAATTTCGAGAGCAAACATAGTTGTTGAACTAATGGAATTGGATAAACTAGTGATAAGACAAACAAAAAAAAATGAAGAAATTCATTTTATATTTTTTCTTATTTGACTCTGCTAGAAGTATTTATGCATAAATTTGTCTAAACATGTCTCTAACATATTTAATATTTAGTATAATTTTTATATTTTTAAGTATTAATAAAATTTAGACGTATATAAAAGTCAATTATAAAATGTTTAATTAAGAGAATAATTAAGAAAGAAACTATTGGAGCCTCAATTGGGCTGGGAGGGCAAAGTGATTCAATTAAAAATGTGTGAAAAGAAAGTTGTTTATTTTATTTATGAAAGTCTAATAACTATAAAACCTAACCAAATTTAAGTAGTCTAATAATGTGGATATGAATGCATGACATTCATATATGAGAGGAGTGTTAAGAATAAGTTGGTGGGTTAGTGTTCTTCACTCAGTTTTTTGGTTGACATCCACACATAGACACCGTGACAGGTTTTTTAAGTCTTAATTATGTTTTTCATCCCTAATAGTTTTGATCTTCTTAAAGCTGTTTCTGTCATTAATATCACTAACACAATTAACTTAATCATATAATCTTAATATATCAATAAAAATGGTAAGATCATTATTATATCATTAAAAGGTATATGATATTATAAAAAAATTAAAATAAAAATGATATATTTACAAAGATCAAAAGTAAAAAAAAAAAAAAATGTTTGTAGCACTCGTATCATAACAAAATTATTTGTATAGGAATAAACATAAAAAGGTAATTTATTTGGAAGGACTAAGGTAAAAATAACATATCTATGGTAGAAGAAATATTAGTCTCAGATGATTATTGTGAGCCTTAGTTAATTACAAATATTATCACAGTTGAGTGCCATTAAAAGGATAAATTATGTTAATGTTAAAAATGATTGACTTAACTAAATTTAAATAAGTGATTTGGATCATGACAAACACACTTAAGATGTCCAGTAATAACCATAATAAAGAAAGTTTAAACATGCAATGCATTTTTTTTTTTAAGTTTTTTACCATTCTCATAAGGTTTTATTTTTCTCAATTCGTTGGATAGAGAATAATCTTCTTCATAAATGATAAATGTGACTCTTGAGGTACAAACAATCGGAAAATCACGTCCTATTAACCAAATAAAAAAATGTGACAGGTTATTCCAATCCATATTTCAAATAAGTTGCAAATGGATCAATGCCCATTTAACTTACAAGTTAAATGAATTAGGTAAGAAAAAAAAATATCTTGTTCAATTTAGTTATACTATATTTGCCTATCCCGACTTATATTAGAGGTTTTTCAAGTTACCATATCGAATAAATCCATTTTTAAAACTTCTAATTATAATGATTGATTTTAATCACTAATTATAATTTCTTTACAATTTAAAATTTATGGTTTAGATATGCTTCATGATTTAAATTTGTTTTTAGTCTATTAAATTTAATCTTTAAGGACTAAAACGATAAGTTTAAATATTGAATGATAAAAAAAGTTTTTTGTTTTTAATTTGGAGATTAATATCACAATTTAGTATTTAAAGATAGAAATGAAAAATATATACATTATATATTAACTATTTCATTTTTATTCAATGTAAAACTTTTTATTTGTAATTAAATTCCAAATATATCTTCCTCGAAGAATCATACTATAGATTATACAAATTGACCATGAAACTGAAATGAAGAAGAAATTTAGAGATAACAGAGACAATATCTCCTATGCCTCTCTTCTAACTATTATGGAGGAACCCAAAATAAATGCCCCGCGAGATTATGACACTGAATTTCTAGCTCAAATTCAGATCCTGCGAAGCCATGTTCAATGGTTGGAAACTGAACAAATAATGGAGAACATTGAAAACATTCAATAACTACAAAGGTTGGTTCATGCACTTTTTTTGATGTTGACAAAAATAGAGGAAAATAAAGAAAAACAAATTGAAGAAAGAGCGAAGTTAGATGGGGGACATTGACAAGAAGGTTGAAAATTGTGTTTATTTTATTTCATCTTCTGATGTATTTTGATGTTGCTTCTATTCAAACAAAGCACGTCATTTTGATAACAAAAATGCTTATTGAAAAATTGCATAATTTTGACGAAGTTCTATGACTTTACTCATACACTTTCATATAAGTGAAAACTTTTTCTTCATCCAACACCAGACTTCAATCGCACAATTGGATATTTTCTGAGTTGATACTACTTTAAGTTTCGTTCTTAAAAATAATATAATTTGATTATTTGAAATATAAAAAGGTAAATATTTGTCTCATGATCTAACTTTGTTATTTTGACCTCTTATAAAAGGACTGAATATTGCTTTTTCATTAATCAAATTACATAAGTTAAATTTAAATTATGTGTTATTCATTCTACATGACTTGTTAAAAAAAAAAAATCAAACTTAGTTAGAGTATTTATAGAAATAGTTTAAGTGAAGTTAAAGTGGTTCGTTGTGTTATTTTGAGACTATTTTTTATCTCATTAACATATTTTTATTTATTATTTTCCTTAACAGCACTTTTTATTTTTTTAATAGTATTTTTTATTCTTTAATTTCTGAAATAGCACTCTTTTTCTAATTTTTTTTTTACGTTAAAATAAAACTCTTTTGTTGACTTTTTTACATCACTAATACTTTTTCATTTTTTATTTCTTTCAATAGACCTTTTACTTATTACGTCTTGAAATAACACTTTATTTTTTTCCTACAGTGAAATAACACTCTTTTATTTTTTAATAGTACATTAATTATGATTATTATTTTTGTTTTATTTTTTATTTTTTCTTTTATGATTTTGTGATATATTTTATTATAATAATTTATTGGTTGTATTTTTGTATTAAAATTGATATTGGAAGAAAAAATTATAATAAATTATAAAATTGTTATTTGAATTAAAATTTGTATTTTTCATTTGTTAAAAATATATCTAAATAATTAATAACAAAAATAAAATAAAATTGTTGAAGTATATTTGTAAATAAATATTAATTAAATAATTTAAAAATTTTAAATAAAATTTAATTTATTTGTGAATTGATTTTAAATGTTATGTTTATTACTTAAAAATTGTTAATTATTGAAATGATACAATATACTTGAACATAAAGAGAAAAATAAATCACAATCATATATTCACTAAATAGTAGTTTAGTTAACCAGATACTTTGTGTAAATGAAACATAAATTTTATCTTTATCGAAAATCAAATTTTATCTTTATCAAAAAATCAATTACATCTTTATCGAAAATCAAATTTTATCTTTATAAAAAATCAAATTCTATCTTTATCAAAAATAAAAATTTATCTTTATCAAAAATCAAATTTTATCTTTATCAAAATTTTATTTAATTCTTGTCATTAATTATTTAGATATTTTTCTTAACAAACTATAAATACAAATTTTAATTCAAATAACAATTTTATAATTTATTATAATTTTTTCATCCAATTCAATTTTAATATAAAAATAAAATCACAAAATTATTATAATTTATTATGCCAAATTTAAATTTATTATAAAATATAAAATAAAATAATTTATCATTTTTCCTATTATAATTAATTAGTTAATAAACCTGTAAAATGTTTCATTTTATTTTCTTTTTATTCTTTTATTAAAATTTTAATTTAATTATTTTTATTTTAATTTTAATAAACTAATAATCATAGAAAAAAAGTGTTATTACAAAAAATAAAATAGTTCTATTTCAAGAATTAAGAATAAAAAATGTTATTAAGAAAAATAAAAAAATAAAAAGTGTTATGAAAAAAATAAAAAATAAAAAAATGCTATAAAAAAAGTCGTTATTTTAAACTAATTTTTATTTATAAGTTGAAACATTTCATCCATTAATAACATTAACAAAATGTTCACTAGAGGACTATTATGTGTATATTTTGATCAAGACAATTTGGAATACTTTTTCTTTTTTAAATCTAAAAAGTGAATTGAAATTCTACATGTTAAATCAAATACGTAAAATAATGAATGACAAAATTACATCATGGTTGGTTTTTAAATTCCGACCTGATAAGGGAGACGCATTTATCAAGTAGGGGAGGTGCATTTAGAAATTATCGAAGATAGTTTTGGTAGTCCAATATGCAAGATAAAGTGGTCCTTCTATCATATTGTCAAGGACTCTTGGTGTATAGAGTCAGTGAGTTTAAGGGCTTTTTTTTTTTTTTTTTTTTTTTTTTTTCATTTCAAAATATGCCATTTTAAAATTTCAGAATAAGTAATCAGAATGTATTTTCTTTTCATTCCAAATTAACCATTTTAGGGAGACACCCATCAGTAAATTCTAGATTAGGTCATCTGAGTTAAAGATTTTACTTTTGTCATGATAAATGTGGTCTTTTGATTTTCGTTTATAATTCTTTTTTACTTTTATCAATTATTGTGATAATTTGATTGTCAAAGTTAATGTTCACAATATCATCATAACACTACGTTGTGATCATAACATGTTAATAAAAAATAGTTAAAAAAAGGGTATGTTGATATAACCAAAACGTTATATCATGACATCATTATAATAATAATATATATTGAGATAAAAAAATAACATATTTATACAACTAAAAGTGAAATAATATATTTGTAAAAGATTAGATTTTAAAATGATATATTTATAAGGACTAAATAAACATATTAGTAAAACCAACTAAATCTATTTAAGTATTGTAAGTTCTCAATAATAGTAATAAATATTCTGACAATTGAATAAGATTTAGAAAATAAATTGTTATTGTTAAAAGCTAGGTTTAGTTAAGTATAGAGATTTTTCGATAATGTTATATTATGATAGTTAAATGATATTAAAAAAGTAAATTATATTATTGTTAAAAGTAGTGACTAATTTAACCCATTTTTAAACAAGTAGTTGAAACAAATAATGACAATCTTAGAGGTTTCAAAATGGATCAACCCAAAAAACTTGTAAATATAGAACACATTAGCAAAAAACAAAAAGGTGTAGTTCATAAATTAAAATGTCCTATAGTTAATCTGGCAGGACTACCAATTTTTATATATTTAATGATAGTCACATTACTATGAATAAGATTATCCTCAGTCCAATAGATTGGGAGCAGTACAGAAAAGAAAAACTTAAAACATTGCATCACTTTCTTTATTACTTAATTTGTTTTTAGATTAATTATAGTTAAGTGACACCTAAAATTTATTTGTTCTAGTTTCAATCTCTGGTTTTAAATTTTATTAAATAATTTATTTTTCAATATTAACATAATTTTATTTTTTAAGTCTTAACAATATTATATGTTGATTGTTTTGGTAACATTAATATAAGTGATTTGACAAATGTTATCATGATATATGATAATGTTATGATAACACAGTCAACGTTTAACGATAGTAACAACTTTTTAAAAAATTCGAATTGTAAAGTAAGAAAAAAAAAAGTTTTAAAGACCAAAACCAGCTTCCTATTTATTTTAGAGAGAAAAAATCTCACTTAAGCCTTATTTTTTTAATGAAACATATTGTTGGGATAAAAAAGAAAAAACATTGTAGAAAAATGTTCATTTTACATGGCATTATATTTGTTTAACTATCATTCATTCATTTATTGCATCACAAGCTAAAGCTAAATCACAGAAAGAAGAATAGTCAAGCATTTCCTTGTATATTTTCTTAACAAAAAGAAGTGTATTAATGAAATCTTTACTCCAATTTTCTTCAAAAAGAAATTAAGAGGTAGAATGTCCTTAATGATTTTAGTTTTAATATACTTAGAGTGTGCAAAAAATAAAACAAGACAACTAATTAGAAATAGAACCACCTTAAAAATGCTCAACTTTAAATTATACATATTAATTATTTTCTGCATTACAATTAAAAACCCTTTTAATAATAGATATCTTAAAAATGCGTACTGCTAGAACAATCATGATGTCCACCAAATCTCTGAAATTTCGTATTCAGAAAACCAAGTTTTCTTGACAGAAAACAAAAGACTGAAAAAATGTGCAGACAACATAGGATCATGTGCTACTACTAAATATTGCTGCTTCTTCACGAATACCTCATGGAGTGTTTTTGTGTTCTTTATTTTTCTCCTCCTTCATCATTTTCTGTTCTTGCCATTTTCTTATTTTTGAAATAAACTGCATCATGGCACACATGCATCATTTCTTACGGTTTCTTGAAATCATTTTCACAGCTTGAAGTGAGAAAAAAAAAACTTGTTGATTTTATTGCTACCAAAAAAGCTAGTCTTCATTCAGTGCCCATCAATACTATTTTGACAAAATGATAACTTATCAAGTTTAATTAGGCATTCATATAAAGTATGTGTGGTTCAGCATGTAGCACTCTCATATTGGTGGTAGGTAGTGAATATTTTACTTCACATGTTGCAGACAATGCCCCACAAAAGAAGGAACAAGGAACCAATTAAATATGGCAAAGCAGGAATTAAATGTCTCAGGTTCAGCATTTTTTTCTTCTTGTTTTCTCTACCATTCATTTTCTGCAAGTGAATATAAATAAATATGCACAATAATAGAGTTCATTATGTGACACTTTATTTCAATAAAACATATAATGACTTCTATTATGTGGCAAATCTTGGTTATGATCTTTGCTTTATTTTACCTTAAGCCGCCACACCCATTAAGCCACAAGCACTAATCTTCTTGATAATGTGGATTCCTAATCTAACTGACTAATCAAAATTTTGTAACATGGATTCCTAATCTCATTGACTAATCAACATTTTGTAACATGGATTCCTAGTTGATTACCCGTTACATACATCTCTACTTCATGATCACCAATCATATGGCCACTACATGACTCACTTTTGCTCATATTATTTACATAAGTTTGGCTCTTAAAGCTCAGGTAAGTTATATATAGCTGTCAACAACACTGTTTATGCTAAGTAAACCTTTCGAAAATGCCAATAACTAATGATATGTAAATTATGATGGTGGTGATTAGGGTAATGATAGCTACAATGGTGATGAATTAAGGATAATAAAAAATATGTATTATATTTGAAAAAATTTAGGATGTACAATTGAGATTTTTAAAAGATTAAAATTTTGACTGCATAAGTGTAAGGTCTAAGTTTCTTAAATGAATATTTTAATCAAAACATCTATTTGATGAAATATTGATTTTAATATTATGCACTCAAAAAATTATCCACTACTTTCTCAAACTCTTTTTCACTTTCTTTTAACCTCCACTCTCTTTCAATCATTTTATCATTTGATTTCATAACAAATGTAGAAGCACAATTTATAAGGTTTAATTATTGATGTGCCAATGATAATCACGGATGGTGGAGGAGAGATTTGAAATTAAATGACATTTGGGAATGTCCAACAGGTGACAACATAATTCGAATGTACGATTTCATACAAACTACTCAATCATGTTCTTCACCACTAGCACTTTCCCTACCATAGTGACTATGGTTCAATGTAAATTGTGTTCAATTTATTTACTTCAATTTAAAATGATTTATAAAGTTGATACAAAACAAAATAGTTTATCTATAATGGGCGCATTTTATGTTACTAATAATAGTATGCTTAGCACTAAGTGCTCTATTTCAATAATGGATCTTGCTTGCATAGACAATGCTCATCTAATCACTACCTTGGAAGCTAACATGCCTTCATTGGACAATCCTCTAATAAAAACGGTGATTATGGATTCAAATCTCTAACCCTTTTCTTTCTTTTGAAAAGGTATATTCATACTCACAAAATTGAAAAAAGAAATCCATTTCTATCTGAGTGGGTAGTACTTTTAGGTGAAGGGTATTTTGTTAAAAGAATCATGATTGAAAAAATTATTTTAGCTTTTGTTGGGTTTAAATTCTTAAATAAGAATTGTTAAATAAAAGCAATTGAGGATTTGAGGTTACCAATGCATGCCTTGGTTCTTGTGTAATTGAGAGGATACCCTATTTAAAGGCACGAGAAGAAGTTGGGCCAGTCAATGCTCAACTATACCTAAACAAGAAGGGAGAAAAGGCAAGGCTTAAAATAAGGTCAAAAAGTAGGTAAGGTCAACTAGGGTCACCAAACATTCAACTTGTATGCTTTTTATTTATTTTATTGATTGTGACCAAATGTGTGCAAGCATAAAACAATGAAATGGTTAAGCTTTCCACCACACACAAACCAAAATAAGCTCTTCCCATTTGTCTATGATTGTCCTCACATGGAACCATATTTCCTAACTAAAAATGCTTATTTATTCAGTGGTTTTTAAAAGAAAGGCACCCAATAACTAATAAATATAAATTATGTCAATTGCATTTTCCTCCCTCAATAAGTGTAAGGTAAGTTCCCTTCTCCACTTTGCAAAATCTGGAGTGTTATTAACATGTTTCAGATTAGGACTTTAAAATTTTTTTATTTTATTTATAAAAAAAGTTTTATGATATTTAATGTAGATTTTTAAGTAATATAAATAACTAATATGACATTCAAAAAGGACTTTTTAAAGAAGATTAAGAAAATTCGGTCATATTTAATTAAATTCTTTTACCTTCCAACTTGAGTAGACTATATATTTCTTAGAATGAACTTCATGTAAATTTTTATTAGGATATACAAATATACACCTTTACAACAATTTCACCATAACTCTTGAGACTTTCCTAATCTTTTATTATTATTTGCAGGTTGGTAGATGTGTTTACACTAATCTCTTTTCTCTATTGAAGACAGTATATGTGTATCCCACTTCATAACTTTTTCTATGAGTTTTCAATTAAATAAGAGAAAAAAATATTATTTAATAATGAAGATCATAACTTAAATCTATTTTCACATTCAAAAACAAGAAAACAAAAGTTTATGCAAGGATGACCAGTATAGTTTTAAATACATAGAAAAAAATGATACTTAGTTTTACCTTTTAAATCCAAAATTTGTCATTTTTGTTTTTATTTTTTGATTAACTTTTATAATTTGAACGTTTTCTAAAAAATCACAACGTTTCCTTTCAAACTTTAAACAGTCATGAAGTCTTTTAAATTTTTAAAATAAAAATCTAAACTACAAAATTTTGATTATAAAGTCTTTTAAATGAAATTTACACGACATAAGGTTCCACTACTCTGTCTTTCAATCTATAACTTTTTTTTTTCAAATAATAGTCATTTAAAATTCATTCCAACATAATCCCTAACTCAATTTACTAAATAAAATCATTATCATAAAAAAAATACTGATTAATGGCATTTGACCAATTCACTTGCTTTAAGGCAGTGTTGTTTTCGCGAATGGACGTGCGCGGATGGATCAACAACAGTGCGATTTCTAATAAATAAATTATTATTATAAAATGAAAATCAGAGATAAAATCTAACTGTATGTTATCTTTACAAGAGGGCAAAGACTTGAGGGGAAGTTCTTTATATATATCGTATAATTAATTTATTAATATATATTATAATAAAATAAATATATTTAATTATGTAATATTAAATTATATTAATAATAATAAACTTATAAAAATTATAAAATAATAATATTAATAAAAATAAAAATATTAATAATAATAAAAATAAAATATTAATGATATTAATATTAAAAACTAAAAATAATAATAAAACCATAAATAATAACTATAATAATAATAAAATAAAATAAAGTAATAATAATAAAATTAAAATTAAAATTATAACTATAATTGAAATAAATTTATAAAATAATATTATCATTAAAAATAATAATTTATTTTCTTTTAAAATTATTAATAATTTTATTAATTAATATAATAATTATATTTAAGTTTAAATTAATTTTAACTACAATTTCATCTATTAAAAAATTATTTTATCAATTACACACATCACATCATTCATAAATTTTTGTAAATTTTTCTCAAATCCTTTTATCTTACCCTTAATCTACGTAACAAATCCACCTACTTGCATCTGCACCCTATTCTAAACAAGCCTAAAAAAAAAAAAAATAGATTATCCAAATAAAAATGAATAGCTATGAAAACCACCAAAGGAAGGTACGTTGGTGGGTACATGGGTCCACTCTGCATACTAAATTACAATCCTCACCAGAAACAGTACTATCTCTCTTTCTCTCTCACCTACACACACCTGCAACCAAGTGTAAATTCATTGCACAGTGATTAAACTAGGGTTTAAAGTTCATTATCTTTAGTCTGTTGAGGTTCAAAAAAGTTGAGAAAGCATTCCTGATTTGAGGGTGTGGTGGTGGTGGTGGGCGAATCAGCAGCATGTCCCTTAGAAGCATGTAGAGCTACACCACAATAATAACCTATCCATAATCATCATTGTGGGTGCTTCCATTTATAATATCATTTCACTAACCTTTTTGTTTTGCTCTCACTGCTCTCCCAGATCAAATAAAATAATATTGATAAAGGAAATATTATTGTTTAGTACCTATGCACTACTTTAGTAGACTTTTTTTTCTTATTCTTTGACTGATTTTACTAAATCATTCCATTATTCACTTTTAACCTAGAATATTCATTTTCAAAAAAACCTAGAATATTCATTGATAGTTTGTTAATAGATTCTTAAAAAAGATGTCTTTAAGTCAGTCAATCTAAAAGATTTGAGTTAAAATATTATTCTACACAAGTTACAATCACATCAATATAAGAGGGATTTATTCTACTATCTTGATACCACGCTTTTTCGTGAAGTAAACTCTTATAAACCTAACGACAAATACAAACTATAATTGACAAACACCAAACCTAGTTGTAGAAAAGATTACCAGTGTGTCTTAAAAGAGATCACTTGAAGTGAGATTTTGTAAAAAAAATAAAATAGAGCAATTAGAAAATGCAAGACATTAAACTATTGTAGATTTTTCAAAAGAAAAATTGATCACTAATTCTCTTATGGTTCCAGGAACAACTTGAAATAAAAAGTAAAAGTATTCTACAGAACGTTTTTGAGCAAGTGTGATTTTCCCCTTCAAGAAAGCACTTAAAATAATTGATAGAAAAATAATTTTGTATAGTTTAATCAGTATAAAGACAATGAATCTTTTGTTTCTCAAAGAAAACTTTAAAGATTCTAATGGATTATTTTCCGAGATAAAAGTGAATTTATCATCTCAACAAGTTTGACATAATCAATTATTTTTAGGATAAATAACTTGTTCTATATTAATTTGTTTTATATTCATTTATTTCTTATTAAGGCAAAATTTCAATATCTCAATGTTTTAATTAGTACTTCAAAACAACTAAGTGTAAAATTGTTAGCACCAAGAGTTGCTAAAAGATTTAATGAAATCAACAAGTGAATTAAGTCTAAGGAATCAAGAGGATTGCATAGAAAATCATGAAGATGATTGAAGATTTTGATCCTAGACTTAGGCTTTGTGGGTGTGTGTGAGTTTTTACTCTTATCATAAAATCATATGTTGCATGTTTCATAAGTCATAGTAAGCTCTAAAGTTAAAATTGTTCAGTAAAATTAATCAAAGTTTTCAAATAAAAGTGTTTCAGGAAGAAATTGATTAAACTGTTTTATTCTGAACATATTAAAGTTTCTATTTCAGAGAAGTTCAATCGATTGAACAATTATTATAATCGATTAAAGTTTAATAGTTTTTAAAATAATTTTCTATATAAAGGAGAGGCACGTGATTTTCAGTGTAAGAATTCATTCAGTGCAAACCTTGTAAAATTTTCAGAGAGAAACACGTATACAACACTTTGAAAGCTTTAGACACTTCATTTCTTCTTAAGAACTCTAATCTTAGATCTTTACTTTGATAGTGAATCTGTGTAACAGTGATCTTATGCAGAGCTAAGTGTTTCTACTTTGATTTGAATCCATTTTGTTATCTGTTGAATGGCATCACTATTGTAATCGATCTATTCTTGATCATTTCTTTGTACCTTAAGTGCTAGATTACATATTATAGGGTGATTGCAATTGTAACAGGTTGTAACAGGTTTAGTACAGTAGGTTCTGTACTGGGAGCAGGGTTTGCTTGTGGTTTGCAAGTGTTGTATAGTGTGAGACTGATCTGTTGTGATTATTTTAGTGGAAATCTTTGCTGGTTGGCAAAGGACTGGGCGTAGCCCTTGAGGAAGGGTGAACCAGGATAAAATCTTGTGTTCTTGATCTTTCTTTCTCTCTTCTTGAACACTTCTTGTTCCAATTCTTGCCTGTACAATTAATTATTCTGCTGATATTCAATTGTTCATCATTTTGTTGATATTTAATTAATTGTTCTTTCTTTCGCATAATTGATTGTTCATCGTTATGCTGATATTTCTGAGAGTTTTTATGGAACTATTATTTCATCTGTATAATTGACTGAATTTGTTATTGGCAATCTTGGAATTCTTATTACCTTCTTATATCACTGTTTAATAGATTGAACATTTGGAAATCTATTTTCTTGAGACAATAGTTATTTATTGATCAGTCTATTAATATGGATTGTAGTGCTGTGAGGTTGATCTGTAGTTCATTGTGATTACCGTTTACTTAATTAAATTTCTAATTTATCTGAAATACTTTCTGGTTTCAGTTTATTGCTTCCACATCTGATTTGATTAAATTTCTATTATATCTTGCTTCAGTTTATTGTTTATGTTCTGGAATCTATTGAACATTTATAAACATTTTATAATAATCATTTTTCAATAGTTTTGATAAAGAATTTTCATCTCATTTTGAAGAGTGACAACTGTTTGCGAAAATTTTCTAAGTTCAATTCACCCCTCTCTTGAACTCAGCCTAAACTTATTTTACAAAAATGTAATCACATTTTGTTTGTAAGACGATCAAAATAACATATCATGTTAGACAAAAGTGTTTCGTTTAACAGATGATACAACACTGTATAATCTTTTCTTAGAGTCTGGTAAGGCAAACCTAAGAATAGATGAAATATGCATCCGAAGATACATACAAACTAAACAAACCTCATGCTTAAATTAAATATTTATATGCTTATGCTATGTGTGCAAAGAATGTTCATATACCAAAGAGATTCGTTTGAATTCAAATATTAAAGATCTCTCGAGATGCGAAACTTCCTAACATAAAGAGATTTTCAACTTTAATCCAGCTATCTACCCTGTATGAAAGGTACATCAATCATAAAATTATGCAAAAGGCTACATTGCTTAGGGAGATAAGCGTTTTCAGTTATCAAGAATGCTATGAAGAAAAAAGAAACAAAGATTAAGACTACGTTAAATGAAACAATCATGATAAAGTTCGTTTGATACAGAATGGACCCAAAAGCTAAGTTGCTTAATGACTATAAACCATCATCTAACGACTATTTTCTTCAACAACCCTAAAAAAATAAATTTATCAAGAAAAAAAATAACAGACATGGGGAGATACATAGAGAAGAGACATTGGAATGCCAAATAGGCAGCTCAAATGAAAAACACTCTAAAAGCCAAGAGAGAAAAGGTTGAACCACACAGACATGTTGATCAGATGATAACACACACCCCATAGCTTCTTGGAAGGATCCTCAAGCTAAAAAAAGACTAAAGTATTAGGATCTTAAGAAACCTAATGGAAAACACTTTGAGTGTTTATGCAACTACCTAGGAGAGTGAGTCAAATAATTGTATACATAAAAAGGCACTATCCTCTCTAGAGATCAAGATTATCTAAAATAGGAGAAAAAGCCTAAAAATTGTATTCGTCATTAGACGCAATGCTCCATAGTTATTATACCTAATGATCAATTGATCATTAAACATTATACCTCAAGATCTTGTCAAGGAGTAATTGTTTGATAGATAATAATGAGGGTCAGTCAAGAGTGGATTAAGTAAAGAATACTCTGTGACAAGGTCAACCAAGAATAATTGTGATTCGGGAAGAATATTCAGTTAGCCAGGAGGGGCTAGGTGTATAAATAATACTTAGAGTTGGCCAAGAGTGGCTAGGTGTAAATAATACTTAGGGTTAGCCAAGAGTGGCTCGAGAAAAGAATACTCAATTAAGTTAGGAATGACCTATGTCAAGAATACTTAAAGGATCAACCAAAAGTGACTACAAACCTAAAGACTAATCGATGTGTACTTCATAACATTAATATGCTTAGCTGGACTACGTCGTTTGGTTAAGAACTGAATGTAGTTATATAATTTTTCTCTTCCTTATCTCCTAGTATATTGCATGTTATAATTGTTTGAACTAACCAAGAAGGAAAACATATGTGCGATAATCTATTAAATGTTTTAGTAAACTTTCCTTTTGTTTAAGTCCTTGATGTATATATTTATTTTGACTAAGTAGATGCTAAACTATGTTTTAATTACTTGTTAAAGTAAACATGAATATCCGTTAGTCAAGTGTTTAGTTAAGCTATAAAATATGTGTTTGACTTAATCTTACTAGGTTAGACGAGTTAAGCAGTAAATGACAAATGTTAACTATGTTTGTCTAGTTATATTTGTTATGTATTTTTCTTCGAGAGAAATGTTTTAAGTCTCATCAGACGAAACATGTTGAAATATATGTGTATAAAGTTCTGTCTTAAGCCCTGCTTTTGTAGCATATCCCATTAGGTAAAATATGCATTAGGTAGTGTAGGTTATACGAAATAATCATAGTTTGAAAATAAAAAAGTAGTATAGAAAAATGATTCACTTGAGTTGGTCAAGTATGTGTGATCTAATAGAGGAAATACTTTTTCATTTGATTGTTTTACTAAAAAAATTGTTCACCTAAGTGTCATAATTTAAAGGACTTCGAAGATTTTTTTAAAATTTATTTAAATCGTGATTTAAAAGACTTCTGATAACTATTTTTTTAATATTGTTGCTATACGTTGATGACATTATAATAACTTGTTAGTATTCTCACAATACTTAAGGATTTGATGAAGCCATGCAAGACATGATCAGCAAGCCAAAGCAAGCAAGTGAAAATCTGTTCTAGGCTGTGTCTTAGTGTGAGTGAGTATGATTGGCCGTGAAAGAGAACCTATGCACATCTAAGGAGAAATTCATTAGCACATGGGTTAAATGATTTAAATCAAACCATAAAAAGGTTTTAACTTCAGTTAAAAACAGTTTTGGAAAATAAGATAGTTAAAACAGTTTTGGAAAATAAGGTACTGAACTATTATGAACTGATTTCAAGTTAAGCCGAATCAATTTATTCGTGTCAGCATAACTGAATTAACAGTTTTGGAAAACAAAGTACTGAACTATTACAAACTGATTTCAGGTTAAGCCGAATCAATTTATTCGCGCCTGAGCTTAACTGAATTAACTGTTTTTCTGAAAATCTGTTTTGAGCTCTTCTTCTATAAAACAGTGGTTTTTTCAAGTGCGAAAACAAGAAAAGAAAGAAACAAGAAAAAGAAAGAGCACGAGAAGAGAAAGAAGAGAGATACATTTTTGAAAATCACAATCACTTTGAAATACATTCTGTGAGAAATACTGTGAGAGATTCTGCTGTTTTCATAATAATCAGTTTCGAAATAGGGCTTTTACTTGAAGAATCAATTCTGACAAAAAGTGTGCTACTGGGTTTCTTCAAGACTGTGAAGAGGCTTTTCTTTCTGTGCCAATCAGGGAGTTTTTCTAAACCCTTCTTGATCCTGTTTGAATCAAGATTTGAGGTGTTTTCATTGTAATTCTGTGAAATTTATTGAACGTTTGTACTGTTTGGGCTTTAGAAGTAAGCCTGTGTTTTCTGCTAAAATTGATTGGAATCTGCGGGGAGCAGAAGATCAATTTGCAGGGTTTTGATTTCTACGAGGAGTAGAAATTGACTGGTTTGGGCTATAGGTGTTAGCCTGGAGTTTCTGCTGAAATTGATTAGAGGCTGCGGGGAGCAGTGGATCAATTTACAGGGTTCTGATTTCTACGGGGAGTAGAAATTAACTGGTTTGGGCTATAGGTGTTAGCCTGGTGTTTCTGCTGAAATTGATTGGAGGCTGCGGGGAGCAGTGGATCAGTTTAGCAGGGTACTGATTTCTACGGGGAGTAGAAATTGGTTGATTAATTGTATGTGAACAATTAATTGAATTAGTGGAACTTTCTCTGCAAGTTGTGTAGAGAAGACTGGACGTAGCCCTGTGTGGTGAACCAGTATAAAATTGATTGTGT
>Ga0209489_102908_pt1 | contig 34179 bp, 19 predicted proteins | sample SiratrowhiteBW_FD_187527 | JGI IMG/M metagenome (GOLD analysis project Ga0209489, IMG submission 187527) | Root nodule microbial communities of legume samples collected from California, USA - Siratro white BW (SPAdes) (version 2) | ecosystem: Host-associated > Plants > Roots > Nodule | place...
AAAATTTTTTTTTTTTTTTTTTTTTTTTGTAGAGGTGCTTGAAAATTTGAAGCGATGGCTGCAAAAGGAAAAGCAGTTACTGTCAATGATGGAGAACCTACGGTAAGTATGTTTGTAAGTTGTCTTTTGTTATTGAAATGTTTTAAATGTGAATATAGTAACAAAAATATGATATATAATTTTGCATCTCAGGCTTAGGCACCGGGTCGAGACAAACATCATTGTTTGTCATGCATGAAGATAACTGCCGCCGTGAAACTATTTTATCTACCCTAGACTTAATTAGCATAAGTTCAGAGCGTACTATCATTCCTTAAGCATTTGTAGTACTTTGTACAGACTTGTATTTGTTAACCATTTTGTTGTTCATACCAGTAAAACAAAATACTGTAAATATTTTTAACATAATTCTATTTAGGTAGTTATTTTAACGCTATTCCTGTGGCATTGTGATTAGTAACAGACCAAAAATGAAACTAAAGTGGCCAGTCAGTGAAGGCATGGGTAACCGTGGGGTATTATGAGGTCCCAACAGCTGTTTAGTTAAGCACATGTTATTAAATTGAAGATATGTATAGGACATGGGTAAAGCGTTATTAAGGGATGCGTGTTTAATCATAAATATAGGTGTAATTGCATAAGGGATGAAGTTAATTTGAAAAATATGGTACCCAATATCACGTTCCATGTCAATCGCCGAAAATATAACAAAGATGTCCCTTCGATAAGGGATAGATCACGACTGGGGTGATGTAATGTCAATCACCACTATTAAGGCTTATAACTCACTAAAATTAACATGATGTAGTCAACGAATGCATATAGGTGTAATTGCATAAGGGATGGGGTGATGTAATATCAATCACCATTATTAAGGCTCATAACTCTCTAAAATTAGCATGATGTAGTCAATGAATGGGTATGGGTGTAATTGCATAAGGGATGGGGTGGTGTAATGTCAATCACCACTATTAAGGCTCATAACTCACTAAAATTAGCATGATGTAGTCAACGAATGCGTATGGCTGTAATTGCATAAGGGATGAAGGTAATTTGAAAAATATGGTGCTCAATACAACGTTCCATGTCAGTCGCCGAAAATATAAAAAGTTATCCTGTCAATAAGGGATGGGTAACGATTGGGGTGATGTAATGTCAAACACCAGTATGAAGGCTCATAGGTCACTAAAATGAGGATGATGTAGTCAACCAATGCGTGTTTAATTCTAAATATTGGTTTAATTGCATAAGTTATCATGTTAATTTGAAAGATTGTAATACAAATGAACACGTTTGATGTCAGTCGCCAAAAATGTATCTAAGGTGTGCTGTCGCGAATGGGTAACGACTGGGGTGATCAAATGTCAAACACTAGTATTAAGACACACAGTTTAGTAAATGAAGGTCCTTATCGAACATATCATAATTCATGAACATTACATCATAACAGAATATAATTGATGAACATAAATTCACAACATAACATAATTATGAACTTCAATTCTTCATGATGATAACTTAATCCCATACTAATTTCGTTAGTCCTCTAATGCATGAGTTAATCATCCATCACTCGTTACGATCAGGCTGGGTGTCATGAAAGAAGTGACGGTACTTAGGATCTGCACAATGAGGTTTAAAAATAAAAAAACAATTGTATTGTTATAAACATTGGAACTTTTGTCTGTAATGAATAACAGTTCATTCTATACCAATGTCTGGGTTAAGGCGAATGACTGGGAGCAATGCACGAAGCAAGTCGTCACTTGGTGGACTTATATCAAACCTGAACACCTTAACAATGTTATTTATGGTTATATTGAGATAGAATATGCGTCCGTTCGGAGTATACACGACAACCTACACAAACATGACCGAAAACTGTAAATGACATAGGATATACAACAGAGTAAATAGGAAAGGCAAATTACTCACATTCTTTAATATCAAAACAAATCCCACTTGGATGTCATTTCCAAATTCAGAATCCTGTAAGACTTTTTGATGAACACTGGCCTTAGCAGTTCCTGTGGGATCCTATTGTGTAAAACATTGTAATTGCATTTTTTTGTATTTGATTGGGAAGATGAAAAAATGTACCATTTTGGGTAAGTAGATACCTTAATTGTGACAACGGGACATCATGTCCACAGTTTTGGCGATGCATGACAAATTTCTTCGTCTGCATATGTCATTCTAAACAATACACAACAGGTTAGCCGTTATGTAATGACGGGAAAACATATCCATAGTTTTGGCAATGCAAGACAAATTTCTTCATGTTCACACTTTCCACAACAAATTCATTCAAAACTATAAACAATTGTAAAATCATCACAGAACACAACCCGTCTTTCTTCCCACCATACAATCAACAAAAAACTCACAAACATCATACAAAAATCTTCAAACATCACAGTTTCAAACCCTTAATGTAGTAAAAATCATACAAGTAAAGGTCTTCCTCAAAACCTAAACCTTCAAATCAAATAAAGGTGTTCTCTTTTCACAAAAAACACCATAAAAGACCAACCTTTACACCACAACCCTAAACCCCAAACAAAAATCATAGAACACCAACATTTAAACCATAAAAAACACTTCCTTTTCGATGAAAATCACGTAAAAGACGAAACTTTAACTAAACAAAACGAGATCGCGAACCACAATGAAGACAAAAACCCTAAACCACAACGGAGGCCGATGATCGGGCGACGAGAAGACCATATAAGACGAGAGCAGCGGGAACAGTGGGAGCAGACGAGAGGATAGGAGTGAAAGCAGAAGCTGAAAAGGCTCTCGATTTAGCGCTGCATCTGTATTTTCAGGGTTTGGAGGAGAAAACCAAAATTGTTCTTCAAAATCACTTTCCAAAATTACGTAGGATACTTTGACGAAAATACCCCGGTGTCAAATAGGAGTTAAAGGCAACCGGTGTCAAAAGATCATTATTCAAAAAGATATTAGTGTAATGAAAATTCTCATTTATTAAACCCATCATACACATTTTTCAATATGAAGCAGTTCACGTGTATTCTTAATAACTCTCAACTTATACTTATGTCAGTTGTAGACTATATTTTTTCCCACACTCGAGAACCTTCCCAAACCTAACTTAAAAACTGCCTAATACTGTACCCACTCTAAACGGCCCGCATATTTCCAAAAACTCACCAGTGACGGCTTCTTCCTCCGCCTCCGTACCTATTTCAGTTCCGTCCCTGACATAAAACATTGCCTCCATGAGACCTTTTCATTTTTATCAATAGATTATATTATTATTCATTATTCAGTTGCTTAAAAAATATTATATTAATAGAAAAATAAAAATAAAATTTATTGAATAAACTCAAAATAATAAAAATAAAAAATACTATATAAAAGAAGTGAGAGAATCGCGCGATAATATTTCTACAGACCCACTAAACTCTTCCAAACGCAACTGCAATTTCCTCCTAAAACGTCACTGCAACTTCTAACTTTAGGTAAAGATGTTTCTTTGGCTTAATAATATATTTCATTCTTGTTGAAATTTTAAATTATTCTTTGAGTTAACTTGTAATCCTTATTAAGAACTGTTAGAAGGATTTCTGGGAGTATTTTTAGTTGGGAAAAGCTCTATATAATCTGAGAAACTGTTTTATCTTAACATGCAATCATGCCTATATAACTTGCATGGAATCAAATCTTCACTAAAGTTTGAATTTTCTTATTTTCACACAGTAATGTGATATTGTTTTACACTTTTAGGAATTAAAATGATTGTTTGCACTATAAAAATGGAAATGTGTTGGAAAGGTTATTAATTTCTTTCAAGTTAAAGCATATATGAGATTGAGAAGTATTTTGATTTTTTAATGTTTCTTTGTTCAGGTATCAATAGAAGAAGGAAAAGTAGAGAAGTTGATTGTGTTGGCAAAGAAAAGAAGGATTAGAAGAGATAGAGAAGGTCCGAGGAACAGGCTGAGTTAATTGCCTGACTGTATTTTGCTCCACATTATGCAATTTATGGACACAAAATCTGCTGTTCAAACTTGTGTCTTGTCTAAAAGATAGAAGCATCTCTGAAAATATCTCACTACTCTTGCATTTAACTCTCTCTTCTTTAATAATGTCAACAATTTTACCAAATTTGTCTCTCGAGTTTTATCTGGCCGTGATGATTCCATTTTTGTACTAAATGTTGAATTCATTCATCGCGGTGATGCTCAGACCCAGCCCTTGAATAGGCTAATGAAATATGTTATGTTGCACAATGTTCAGCAATTGATAATCTCTACAACTTTGAACTCAAAACCCAGTACTGTGTTTCGCCCTTACATCTTTTCCTATCACTCCTTGACATTTCTTAAAGTTTCTGTTAATTCTTGTGACCCTTCTATCATATTACTTCCAGAATCTTTGAACATGCCAGCAATAAGAAGCTTGCACCTTGAGTGTTGCACTTTTACTGCAAGTGGCAGAGACTATGTTGAGCCATTTTCTACATGTCACAAGTTGGATAGTTTGATAGTTGAATTTTGTGCCTTACAAAATGGTGTAAAATTTCTTACTGTATCAAATAAAAACCTTTCCAAATTGACCGTACGTGAACGTATAAAAATATCATTTTTTTCAGATTGAGCTTTCTACTCCAAACCTTAGGTCTCTCACTATCCTGGGTCAAAGCAGTCATCCATTTTTTACCTCATGCAATCTTTCTTTGGTTGAGGAATTAACCATTGAGACATTTGGAAGTAAATGTTCTGAGAGGACAGAGTTATTTATCATAAGCTGGCTGCAATTGCTAACTAATCTAAAGACATTGACCATGTCTCACATTGCTCTCGAAATACTAGTACACGTTAGTTACTATGTTTTTCCTGTTTACCTCTTTATTTTTCCATAAGACTCATAAGATTCTTTTGTTCTTGTGCCATTTTTTTTCCTATGCTCAGTCTTGCAATTAAGAATGTTGATTAAAATATGACTTGAATTCCAATTTTCTCTATCTCTGTAGGATCTATCAAAACCTCTTGCATTGATCATTAGACCTCCTTGTTTTGCTCAATTGAAGTCATTGAAAGTGAATAAATATATATTTAAAGATGGAGATCTACCTAGTAGATTAACCAGAGCATTGGCAAACTTACTTCTGCACTCTCCACTGGCCACAATTGATGTGATGCCATGGTGGAAAAGATTCTTAGTAAAATTAAGTTCAAGAAAGTATTCCAAGTAAAAATGTATGTTGTATGTCACTTATATATAAAAATTAGAAGTGCATGATAAAAACTATACTAAAAAGTGCATAATATAATTTAAAAAGCAATATCTAGAACAAACTATAAACAAATAAAGAGATAAACAAATAAAGAGGGACCAAATACAGAAGATACTTAAAAAAACAAAAGGACATGGTGGGATACTTAAAAGAAAAATAAGACATGGTGGAAGCATTACATAAAATGGGGGTGTCCACACAAAAGAATCACATCGATTTGAATCCAAAACTTTAAGGCATTTTGTTTGTGGGTCTTCTTTTTTATATGCTGTTTAACATTTCATTTTCACTCAATGTGTAACTTAGACTCACACTTGGATACTTAACAATTTTCCCCTCAAAATGAGAGTCCCTCTCCATATTGGTATACTTCTCCCTCGAATTGAGGAAAAGATATAATCGAGGGGAAACAATGGAAAGATCAAACAAGAATGAGATCGGAGTGAAACCCACACAAAGGAATGACATCATCTTCAATCCAAAACCTTAAAGTATTAAGTTTGTGGGTCTTTTTTATATGTTTCTCAACTTTCTCATTTCTATACGAGACTTACACTCATATTTAAATACTTAGCTAGCAAAAAGTATCTGACATAACCTAGTGCTAGTATTTCATTGGAAATCAACTAGGCCATAGTTCCACAACAACACAGTGGTAAGCTATTTAGCATAGAAGCAGCCAGCATATAGTTACAGAAACTCAGAGATTTATCATCATATACATAAACTAACACTCTACTAACTCTAGCATTTAATCTAGTGGGTCTTCACAGTAAAAAGATCAATATAACAATTCCGCAGTAAATAAGAGTAACAAAAATCCAAATTGAAATTCCGTCATAAATGGTCAACATATAATATTATGGTCTCTGGTTTAAGGAACAATTAGTTTCATCAACCATCCACAAGCACGTCATAATGAAATGAACTTTTAACTTTCATCAATCAAACTTTAAACCAAATTCAAGGTTGCAGATTTGAGGTCTGAAATAGTCTTTCAAATCACATGTGTATTATGTGTATTATGCAGTTACACTTGGGCCGTGAGGCCAGTTGTGTTAATTTTCGTTTCAAAAAACACCTAAATAAAATTTTCTAATACAGCCTCAATTCAGTTCAAACAGAATATTTTTGCTCATCATCATTAAGACTCAACATAAAAATAATGAACATTGTGTTTCAAACATAATATTTCACACAGTGTAGTTTATTAAATTTTATAATTTCAACTGCTAAATAGAAAAAAAGTAGAATATTGATGACATGCAGTGTAGACAAGGCCCGTGCAAATACAACAATACATAACTTGCTACATAAGTGCATCACCATATTTTATCTTTTCCACCATGGCATCACATCAATTGTGGCCAGTGGAGAGTGCAGAAGTAAGTTTGCCAATGCTTTGGTTAATCTACTAGGTAGATCTCCATCTTTAAATATATATTTATTCACTTTCAATGACTTCAATTGAGCAAAACAAGGAGGTCTAATGCTCAATGCAAGAGGTTTTGATAGATCTTACAGAGATAGAGAAACTTGGAATTCAAGTCATATTTTAATCAACATTCTTAATTGCAAGATTGAGCATGGAAAAAAATGACACAAGAACAAAAGAATCTTATAGAAAATTTGTTGGGAGAATTCGAGGGGGCATAACCGAGGGAAGGAGATCTCATAAAGAATGAGAAATGAGCCAAACCACGTAAGGGAATGACACCACCTTCATCCAAAAACATTAAGACAGTAGGTTTATGAGTCTTCTTTCTTATATATTGCTTAACTTACTCATTTCTACCCAACGTAGAACTTAGACTCACACTTGGATACCCAACAAAAATAAAGAGGTAAAGAGGAAAAGCATAGTAACTAATGTGTACTAGTATTTCAAGAGCAATGTCAGACATTGTCAATGTCTTTAGATTAGTTAGCAATTACAGCCAGCTTATGATAAGTAACTCTGTCCTCTCAGAACATTTACTTCCAAATGTCTCAATGGTTAATTCCTCAACCAAAGAAAGATTGTATGAGGTAAAAAAATGGATGACTGTTTTGACCCAGGACAATGAGAGACCTAAGGTTTGGAGTAGAAAGCTCAATCTGGAAAAAATGATATTTTTATGCGTCCACGTACGATCAATTTGGAAAGGTTTTTATTTGATACAGTAAGAAATTTTACACCATTTTGCAAGGCACAACATTCAACTGTCAAATCGTCCAACTTGTGACATGTAGAAAATGGCTCAACATAGTCTCTGCCACTTGAAGTAAAAGTGCAACACTCAAGGTGCAAGCTTCTTATTGCTGGCATGTTCAAAGATTCTGGAAGCATTATATAGAAGGGTCACAAGAATTAACAGAAACCTTAAGAAATGTCAAGGACTAACAGGAAAAGATGTAAGGGCAAAACACAGTACTGGGTTTTGAGTACAAAGTTGTAGAAATTGTCAACTGTTGAACATTGTGCAGGACAACATATTTCATTAGCCTATTCAGGGGTTGGGACTGCGCATTACCGCGACGAATGAATTCAACATTATGTACAGAAATGAAATCATCACGGTCAGATAAAACACGAGACACAAATTTGGTGAAATTGTTAACATTGTTAAAGGAGAGTTAAATGCAAGAGTAGTGAGATATTTCCAGAGATGCTTCCATCTTTTAGACAAGACACAAGTTTAAACGGCAGATTTTGTGTCCATAAATTGCAAATTGTGTAGCAGAACACAGTCAGACAATTGACTCAGCCTGTCCCTTAAACCTTCTCTATCTCTTCTACTCTGTCTCTATCTTTTCTTTGCCATCACAATCAACTTCTCTACTTTTCCTTCTTCTATTGATACTTGAACAAAGAAACATTAGAAAAACAAAATACTTCTCAATCTCATATATGCTTTAACTTGAAGGAAATTAATAACTTTTCCAACACATTTTCATTTTTATAGTACAAACAACCATTTTAATTCTTAAAAGTGTAAAACAATACCACATGTGTGAAAATAAGAAAATTCAAACTTTAGTAAGGATCTAATATACAACCATCATTGCATGTTAAGATAAAACAGTTTCTCATATTATATAGAGCTTTTCTCAACTAAAAATACTCCCAAAAATCCTTCTAACAGTTTTTAATAAGGATTAGAAGCTAACTCAAACAATAATTTAAAATTTCAACAAAAATAAAAAACATATTAAGTAAAAGAAATATCCTTACCTGAAATTAGAAGTTGCAGTGGACGTTTCAGAAGAGTTTTATTGGGCTGTGAAAATACTGCGCCGCCGATAGAAAGAAGAACCGAAAGAAGAATAACCTTTTTTTCTGAGACATTTTTCTCCTCACTTCCTTTATATATAGTATTCTTTATTTTTATTATTTTTAGTTGTTCATTATAGTATTCAGTAAATTTTATTTTTATTTTCTATTAATATAATATTTTTTTAAGCAACTGAATAATGAATAATTTAGTTATTAAGAGTTTGGTAAGAAAAACAAACAGAGATGGTATAAGAGTATATAATATAAATGTACTTAATTTAGTTATTAAATTTTATAATATTGTTTTAATATATTAATTATAGTTCATTTCAATAATTTCTTAACAGCGAAACCAAAATAAAGAAAAACAAATTTATAAAAGCTCAACATAATTAAATATAAAAATAAAAACTAAAATAATTAAGATATCTTAACAAGAAAATATATGAGGAGAATCAAAATATTATAAAGCTACTAAATAATTCTTACTTATTAAATTTATAAAAGTTTATCCTTTTTAGGATTTAGGGTTTTTAATTGATGATAAGGTGAAAAAAAAAATAAACCTAAACTATGCACTATAATGAACAGTAGTATACGAAACTATTTATGTTGTTGTGGTCAATAAAAAATTCAATAGAAAGTAAGGAAACTGATTATAAATTATTTAAATAAAAAAATTAATTAAGATGAAAAGAGTTGATTATTTGAATGAAGGAATCAGTCAAAGTAATAAGAAATAGGTTTCACTCATTCTTCTTTAATGAAAGATATAAGATATTTTTTTTAAAATTGAATACAATCATCAAGATCCATTATAAGTCAATAAATTTTGAACAATTATCAAATATCTATTTTTCTATTATAAGTCAATAAATTCTAAACAATTATCAAATATCTATTTGTCTAATATAAATACAGTGAAAGATGTTACACAGGTTGTCTTCTTCTAGTTTAGTAGTTATCAATAAGTGTATAAATAGAATTTAAATATACTTTTAGTCTGATAAGTCATGAAAGATTAATTTAAAACTAGATATATGTGTATATTAAATATTTATTTATATAAAATTTTAATAATAAAAAATAATAATAAATTTTAGTTATTTAATAATTTATTAATTGTAAAGAAGATGAAATTTTTAAATAAAAGAAATAAAAAAGGTAAGTTTGTATATATTTATAAAAATATTAAAATTTATGATTTTTAAATAAAATAATATAATAAGACCGACTTAGCTTGACCTAAAATAAATAAGATGAAAGTAAACTTTTTAACCTCCTTATCTTAATATATCTTTTATAATCACTTTTTTTTTCACACTTTTTCTTTACCATAAATTTTAATATCTTTATAAATATACACAAACTTACCTTTTTTATTTTTTCTACTTAAAAATTTTCTCTTATTCACAATTAATAAATTATTAAATAATTAAAATTTATTATTATCTTTTATTATTAAAATTTTATATAAATAAATATTTAAATGTACACGTATATCTTGTTTTAAATTAATCTTTTATGTTTTATCAGACTAAAAGTATATTTAAATTCTATTTATAGACTTATTGATAGCTACTAAACTAAAAGAAGACAACATGTCTAACCTATCTTCCACTTTATTTATAATAGGCAAACAGATATCTGATAATTGTTCAGAATTTATTGACTTATAATGTATCTTGATGATTGTCTTCAATCTTAAAAAAAAAAAATCTTATATTTATGAGTGAAACTTATTTCTTATTATTAATTTGACTGATTCCTTCATCCAGATAATCAACTCTTTTCATCTTAATCAATTTTTTTATTTAAATAATTTATAATCGATTCCCTTACTTTCTATTGATTTTTTTTATTGATGACAACAACATAAATAGTTTCATATATTACTGTTCATTATAGTACATAATTTAGGTTTATTTTTTTCTCCTTATCATCAATGAAAACCCTAAATCCTAGAAAGATAAACTTTTAGATTTAATAAGAATTATTTAATAGCTTCATAATATTTTGATTCTCCTATATATATTTTCTTGCTAAGATATCTTAATTATTTTTGTTTTTATTTTTATATTTTATTATGTTGTGCTTTTATAAATTTGATTTTCTTTATTTTAGTCTCACTGTTATTTATTTGATGTAGGCAGAAGTTATTGAAAGGAACTATAGTTAACATATATATATATATATATATATATATATATATATATATATATATATATATATATATATATATATATTAAAACAATATTATAAAATTTAATAACTAAATTAAGTACTTATAAAATTTATATTATATACTCTTATATCATCTCTGCTTGTTTCTCTTAGAAGACCTTCTAATTATTATCAATGGATTATTATTCATTATTCAGTTGCTTAAAAAAACTATTATATTAATAGAAAATAAAAAAAATACTGCATAAACTTAAAATAATAAAAAAAATACTACATAAAAAAAGATGTGTCACAGAAAAAAGAAGTTGTTCTTTTTATGGTCGGCGGCGCCGCAGTATTACGAGAGGCCCTATAAACTCTTCTAAACGCCACTAAACTCCATTGCAATTTCTCATCTTCAGAGAGTGTTATTGTAACTTCTCATCTCCTAAGGTAAAAGTATTCTTTTGGGCTTAATAATTGTTTCTCATTTTTGTTAAAATTTAAACTATTGTTTAACTTAGCTTCTAATCCTTCTTTAAAGCTGTTAGAAGGATTTCTTGGAGCCTTTTTAAGTATGAGAAACAATTTTATCTTGATATGCAACTATGCCTGTATAACTTGCATGCAGTGTGTTAACTTGTATGCAATCAGATCTTTATTAAAGTTTGAATTTTCTTATTTTCACAAGTAATCTGATATTTTTTACACTTTTAGGGATTAAAATGGTTGTTTGCACAATAAAAATGGAAAGATTATTAATTTCCTTCAAGTTAAAGCATATATGAGTTAAAGCATATATGAGATTGAAAAGTATTTTGTTTTTCTAATGTTTCTTTGTTCAGGTATCAATAGAAAAAGGAAAAGCAGAGAAGTTGATTGTGATGGCAAAAAAAAGACAGAGACAGAGTAGAAGAGATAGAGAAGGTCTGAGGGACAGACTGAGTCAATTGCCTGACTGTGTTCTACTCCACATTATGTAATTTATGGACACAAAATCTGCCGTTCAAACTTGTGTCTTGTCTAAAAGATGGAAGCATCTCTGAAAATATCTCACTACTCTTGCATTTAACTCTCTCTTCTTTAACAATGTCAACAATTTCACCAAATTTATGTCTCGTATTTTATCTAGCCGTGATGGTTCCATTTTTGTACATAATGTTGAATTCATTCGTCGCAGTGATGCTCAGTCCCAACCCCTGAATAGGCTAATGAAATATGTTGTCCTGCACAATGTTCAACAGTTGACAATCTCTACAACTTTGAACTCAAAACCCAATACTATGTTTCGCCCTTACATCTTTTCATGTCAGTCCTTGACATTTCTTAAGGTTTCTGTTAATTCTTGTGACCCTTCTATCATAGTGCTTCCAGAATCTTTGAACATGCCAGCAATAAGAAGCTTGCACCTTGAGTGTTGCACTTTTACTGCAAGTGGCAGAGACTATGTTGAGCCATTTTCTACATGTCACAAGTTGGATAGTTTGACAGTTGAATTCTGTGCCTTACAACATGGTGTAAAATTTCTTACTGTATCAAATAAAAACCTTTCCCGTTTGACCGTAAATGGATGCATTCAAATATCATTTTTCCAGATTGAGCTTTCTACTCCAAACCTTAGGTCTCTAGTTGTCCTAGGTCATAACAGTTATCCATTTTTGACCTCATGCAATCTTTCTTTGGTTGAGAAATTAACCATTGAGACATTTAGAAATACATGTTCCAGAGGAAAAAGTTGCTTATCATAAGCTGGCTGCAATTGCTAACTAATCTAAAGACCTTGATAATGTCTGAGATTTCTCTTGAAATACTACTACAAGTTAGTTACTATGTTTTTCCTCTTTACCTGGCTGCAATTGCTAACTAATCTAAAGACCTTGACAATGTCTGAGATTTCTCTTTAAATACTACTACAAGTTAGTTATTATGTTTTTCCTCTTTATCTCTTTATTTTTTCATAAGGCTCATAAGATTCTTTTGTTCTGGTGTCATTTTTTTCCTATGATCAAGCTTGCAATTAAGAATGCTGATTAAAATATGACTTCAATTCCAATTTTCTCTATCTCTGTAGGATCTATCAAAACCTCTTGCATTGAACATTAAACCTTCTTGTTTTCGTCAATTAAAGTCATTGAAAAGTGGAGAAATTTAAAGATGGAGATATATCTAATAGATTAAAGAGAGCATTGGCGTACTTAGTTTTGCACTCTCTAGCCACAATTGATGTGTTGTCATGGTGAAAGGATTTATGAAGAAGATATAGATGCTTAACTCTTGAGATATAAAATATTCTCAATTATTCAGTTTTACTTTGGTCGTGCTTCTGCTTTTCCATTATATGGTGATGCACTTATGTAGCAAGTTACTTATTGTTGTATTTGCACGGGCTTGGTCTACACTATATGTCATCAATATTCTATTTTTTTTATTTAGCAGTTGAAATTATAAAATTTAATAAACTACCATGTGTGAAACATTGTGTTTAAAAGACAATTTTCATTTTCTTGATGTTGGGGTCTTGATGATGAGCAAAATATTTTGTTTACAACTGAATTGAGGCTACATGGTAAACAAAAAGGGTACAAGATGTGCAAAGAGGGTACAAGATGTGCAAAGATATAACCAATATATGCAATGAATATAAACAACTTCATTTATTTATATATTTATGTGTATACACATATCAATGGTCAGAAATAACGGCTAATAAGATTCTGCACACGCAAAAATTGACATACATACATAGCTTCTCAATAATGGTTAGCAAAAGGAGAGCCAATTTAAATTGTTCTTCCTTGTAAGAGAATAATGCTTTCTACCAAGAACAATGCAAAAGCAATGTGTGATCAACATCAATGCAAGAAAATTATAAAGTCTATAGTAGATGTTGCTGGTTAAAGTAAAGCATCATGCAGCAACAGAAGCATTAATAAGTCTTTATTTATACAAGTAAATGAGACAACACAATATTAAAAAAAATAGCAAATAATTGTTTTTTTCTCTTAATATTGCAATAATTTAGGAAGAAAACATAGTAATTTGTAGATGGAGGGAGAAAAAAAAAAAGGACACCACAGGGACCAGTTTTGATATGCAATTCCATACACATTCCGTTCCGAAATGTGAAATGCGATTCCGATTCCGATTTCACAAAACTCGATTAACTACCGAATACGAAATGCAGATCTTGAAATTTCAATAATTGCGAAAACAAAATACAGATCTTAAACAGAGGAAGAAGGAGAAGAAGAACGCACCTGAGGATCGAGAGCCGACCGCAACTGAGAAGAACCGTTGGGAAGAACGCACTCAAGAGCCGAAACAAGAGAGAGCCTGAGAATCGTTGAAAAGTGAAATTGAAATTGAAACGAGAGAGTTTTGATTCAATGTGAAGAGAAGTGAAATTGGAAGAAGGGAAGAATTGAGAAACTTTACTTTAAAGGAAATGAAAGTTTCATTGAGAAAATTTTAGGTTTGGGGGCAACAAAACTTTAAAAGAAATAAAAGTTTGGGGGAAAGTTTGTCTTTCCATTATGAAGTAATAAAATCTGTGCGTGATAAAAAATAATATTATATATAAAACGACATTTATAAATATATTTTTTAAACTTAAAATATGATATTTATTAAAATATCGTTTTATACCGTATAATATGATATTTTTTTATACATGATTTTTTATTAAAAATATCATATTAAAACCAAAGTATACATGATTTGTTTATAGTGTATGTTGTTATGTAATACCATATCATATATTATCATATAGCTTCATAACAAATATTATATTACTAGGGAAACTAATATCACAGAATCAGAGATTCCCAAAATCCATGTTTTGTTTCATATGTTTTCCATATGTCTCTTTCAAATGTTTTTGCATGGTCCATGATTTTTTATTCTCAAATAAGTTCTGACCCTAACAAGCGAAAAATATACCATTAGAATAAGTAAACATAAATTATTCTTGAAAAACGCAATACACATCAATTTGTTGCACACTCTCCAAGAATACAAATAAGAATCACCTAGCCAACATTTCATCATGCAATCCTTACGGTAAAATCATCTTCCACACCAGGTAACTTATCATACACTTTTCACGCACATTTTTTTTAATTATACTCGTTTTTTATTTGTTAATAAGAAATTAAAATTCAGGTTTCACTCAATCTTATAAAATAAGTTTATAAGACAAGATTTGTATTTATTTATAAATTATTAAAATATTTTATTTTTAGTTATGATAAGATTTTAACATATTTTCTCACGTAGAAATTGTTCGACTAGTATATGAGATTATATTATTTAAAGGTGATTCCATAGCAACTTAATAGCGGGTGATCTGATAAATAGACTCTGATATTATATCAAAAAATGAAATTTAAACCTAACTTAATCTTATAAAATTAATTTATAATAATAAAAAGAATTATAATAAAAATAATATTAATAAATATATAATTACAAATTTAATGTTAGTGTAATAGTTATAACTTGTATATGTACTCTCAAAATATGGACTCAAATCTTTCTGTGAAGTATAAACTAATCAACATCAAGGGTTAATAATAGATCAATGAATCATCAGAGAAAAGAAATATTTCGGTCATTTTATAATTCACTTTAAAGGCTAATTTTTCACATTTGTTACTCCAATTAACATAATGGTCTATATGCAAAGTCTTGTAATAATCATGCCAAAAACTGTATGCAGAAGCAAATGAATTGAAAACATATGAAGCATAACACTATCTCTTCGACTATTCATTTAATTTGATCGAAAATTAAAATAAAAAGTATTGTCATTTTAATGAATGAGGGATTAGATACTAAACTAAAATTTTCATTGTTGAAAAAACCAATGCCATATAAAATAACAAAAGAAACAAACATTGTGCAAATAAGCCCATACATCAATCTCAAACCCTAGACATCAAACAACACACACGTTTTGATTAATAGAATAAAATGTCACAACAGTTTTAGATTAAGAGCGGAAAATTGAAATCCTAAATATTAAAAGATGCAATGAACTCTTGAAATAGAACAATGGACAACGTTAAGGAATCAAACAACAACACTAACAAAGAACAAAATAGTGAAACTCTTGAAACTGAATTCTTGAAAACTAAAATATATATATATATATATATATATATATATATATATATATATATATATATATATATATATCGTGAATGAATGGATAACTGAAAATACAATATAAAATTGAAGAATAACTTATCAATTTAGAGCAGAAAAACTCATAATTTGAAATATGATTTTTTTTTCCAAAAGAACTTTAACTTTTATTTTTATTTTATAATAACAATTTTATTCAAATTTTCAGGATTTATTATTTATTTTTATTTTGAGTTATAAAATTTAAATCGTCTGACATGTGAACAACAATTTATTACACTTATTTTGTATAATATTATTGTTATTTTATTTGTAGTGAAATTAAAGAGATGTAAATGTGACACTTTAATATAATAATTAAAATTTAAGTATTATAACATTTTAAACAGATGTAAATGATATGAAATAGTGTACTGCAAGTTGTTTGACTTATAAATACCATTTTTTTCTACAATATTTTATATTCTCTCTCCTATATTTAATACAATACTTAACAACTCTAAGAAACACTTTTTTATATAGAAAATCTTCTTTAATTTTAAACCAACCAATTAATTATAAAAGCTATAAGAACTCTCGTTGTAGATAATCTCAATTAATTCTTGAAAGTAATTAATTTAAAGAGTTACATGCAAGTTTAATTTGTTAGTCAAGGTAGTAACATTTTAATTGTTACTTTTGCTTGTGTTTTCATGACATACTAAGTGTCTGTGCTTTGTATAGCACACTAATCCTTATCTTTTATTTCTGAACTAATCAGTTAATGACACTTTGATATATGAATTTAACTATTCCATTATTGTCCTACTCTCTTAATTTAATTTCAATTAATAGAAACTGTAACATACAACTGTTTAATAAGTTATTTATTTTAATTCTATAACTTTGTCACACTAGAAGCCAACATCAAAACTCACTTTACTATTAAGATTGCTAAATGATAGTTAATTTCAAGTCATGTCAAATCATGGGTAAAATATTTTCGCAACAAAACAAAAACAATAATAGATAATAATTTTTACTATAAGTTTACCATCTCAGATTTTGGCACACGTGTCTGTGTTTTCCCTTTCTCAGGTTTTCCCTTTCTCATGATACCCACGAAACTAGGTTCCTCTCCCTTCAAATCCATGTTCTGCTGCTCCTAGTTTCCCATTTCCCCATCATCACATGCTTTTCCATTTTCCATCTAAACAAAATAACCACCCGTTTTCTTACACTTATTTAAACACCACTCTCACACAACCCATTAACAAATTACAACCAAACAAAAAACCCCAATTTCTCATACTAAGAATCCAAATGAACATCATAGTACTCCTCTTCCTCCTCGCATCATCACTTTCTTCATTGTCGTGCACTGCACGCGCTCAAACCCCTTCACCGGCAACGCCTTATGTCGCGTCCAACGAAGAGACCGTAAAAGCAACGCTTTTAATGGCACTTATCATCTTCGTTTCGGCCCTTTTCATCACCGCATTCTGCTCCATCTTCATCCGCCACTTATCCCGCCAAACCCACGCGCTTCCGCAAACCACGCGCGGCCTGAAGCCTGGCGAGCTCGCCAAGTGCCCCGTCATCTCCTACTCCGAGCTCAAGCTGAGCCACCCCAAAGGGCCGGAAAACGCCGCGTTGCAGTGCGCGGTGTGTCTGGCGGACTTCGCCGACGCCGACGCGCTCCGCCTTCTGCTGAAGTGCGGCCACGTGTTCCACACGCTCTGCATCGACGCGTGGCTGGCGACGCACATGACATGTCCCGTGTGCCGCGGCGAAGTGAGCACGGAAACGAAAGGGGACACAAGTGCGCGGCACGTGTCGGAGGATAGAGGCTCTGTGGGAGGTTTTGGGGTTCTTGTGAGTTCGCATTCTGCGGCTCACTCTTCAGAAGGGTTTTCCGTCAGAATTTCCGAGGAAGTGAAGAGGAAGGTTCTAGAAGATAGAAACTCCATGCCCATGAATCGTGCTGCCAGTTACGATGGTTTTTTGGGGATTGGACAATTAGCTATTTGTTAGGTCTAAGAATGTGGTTTGTGACTGGTAAAATGTTCATGATTAGTGAGATATGGTTAAGAAATGAAGTGTGAATTTATGTCTGTAAATTTTCTTGAGATTAAGGTTTTGGAATTAAGATAATGTGAATGTCTTAGTTGACTTATGTCTTCTTATTACAAAATCTTCTCTTGAAAGACTGAGTTCACAGTTTTGGATACTTCTATTGTGAGAGAAGAGGGATTTGGTGTGTTTTTGTTCGAAGCGATGAAATAAAAAAAGGGTGTTGGATTTTGTTGTACAGTATGTAGGGTTTAAAGAGTGTTAATTTTCGTAACCTTGATTCTCATTTAAATTTGTTTATTTATGTGACAATGATTGTTTTATTTTGTGATTTGTTTATTTTGTCGACTTGGGAGTTCACTGAAGCATTGGTTTTCTTAATTAATTGGTCGAATATTAAATAGCAAGTGTTGTTAGAAGGTTGTTTCTGTTGCCATTTGTTTAAAAATATAAAAAAAAATACAATTTTTTATTACTTGATTGGATTAGAGTTTATCCGTTCAAATTGTGAATTGGGTGTGAAAAGATTTGAATATTATCTTATGGGCGAAAGTATTGTAAAAGATGGCTCGAAACATAATAATAAAATTTTGGAGGTGTGAAGTATCAATGTCTTTAAAAATTTAAAAATTTATCCAAGTCTTTCGAAATATAATAGGAATCTTTAGAATAATGTCTTTAAAAATTTATGAAGTCTTTCATAATATAACACGAATATTTAGAATAATATCGAAGATTTTAGAATTAGTAAGTACTGTTCTTTTATAAGAAAAATATATAGGATATTTAGAAAAGAAAATGAAAAAAGAGATAAAAGAGAAGATGTGAATAAGAGAAGAGGTGAGGAGGTGAATTTGAGGTGTGTGTTTTCAGAGTAGGTGAAAACTCCTACTTATAGAGGATGAAGGGCCAATGGAAAGGAGAAGTGAAGAACCGTCTTGCACCATTCGTGGAAGTAGCTGCCCATAATGCTAAAAAACGTAGGTTCAACGTTGAAAATGGCCGTCTAGATCGAAAGGGAAAACGGCTTGCAGCTTCAGTTACCTCCAACGTTCGAGAGAGAAGGCATCAACATTCAAAAACGAAGCTAACAACCCATGTTATGCAGTTGCCAAAAAAATCTCCGCATATCTAGGTATTTTTGTAGTTATTTAGGGTTCGAACATTTTGGATTTTCCCCTTTCAGTGTGCAATAGGGTTCGAAAGTTTCACTTTTCCCCTTTTCAATTTACAATACCCCTATTTTCACAACAATCCCCCACATATTGCAAAATGTTAAAGAAAGAAAGAAAATAAATCATGGGTCTCTTATAAGATGTAATGCATTAGAGCTGGTATAGTAAGCTATATGAACCAATCCTAGATTGATGAACTTAACACACAGTGTAGTTGGTATAACAAACTATATGAACCAAGACACTTAGTATGTGTTAGAGGTTTATCAATCACAATACACCCCACAATTATTGTTGTTATCGCTGTGTTGTGCCTAATAGGCCATGCGCGTGCCCGGAAGTGCTTTAGATATCTTGTCAATATCTTATGGAAGTGGCCTCACTTGACACTCATATAGGTGATTTCATCGAGTATATGCTGCAAATCATACACCACCCATAAGGGATATGAAAATCATTAGAAACTTTGTTATAAGCTAAAATTCTTACACCACATAGAATTTTAATGACAAAGTTTACCTTCTCAATAATACAGTATCTAGCACTTTCACACACCATAGGAATGGACAAATTGATTTTAAATCAATTTTGTGCTAGTAGAACTAACAAGTGACTAGTTTTTACCCATATAAACCATATTCATGGGATCTCCAATCACAAAGGTTGGGTTTCCATCACTTGTTTGTTTGCAAGTGGATTGAATCCCATTCCCCTCGATGTTTCTAAACTCATGTTCCTCCCTAGAGGCTTTGTCAGAGGATCGACCAAATTTCATTTTGACTTAACATAATAAATGGAAATTGTTCCCCTCTTTAGCAACTGCTTTACCAAATTATGTCTCAATTGTATATGTTTATTTTTTCCATTGTAAGTTTTGCTTTTAGCTGTAGCTATTGCCGATTGGCAATCACAATGTATTGATACAGATAGGGTTGGTTTCATTCCCAACAAAATGTTTGCTAAGAAGTTTTTCATCCACTCAGCTTCACTTCCAGCCATTTCAAGAGCAACAAACTCTGATTCCATTGTTGATCTAGCAATAATGGTTTGTCTGGCTTATCTCCATGTAACTGCACCACTAATAAGTACCATTTTTTAGTGTTTTTTATACATTATAAATTGGAGTTTTTGTGGGCTTAAGTGATCGTTATGATAATAATCACCTCTGAATTGAAAGTTTTTGGATTTACTTTGTTAATTTGAGTCATGAGTCAAGAGAAGATATTTGATCTTAATTATTGTGAATTTCAGGTGATAAGAATGAAGGAAACTAGAGCTTTGAAGTTGCATGAGAAGAAGAAATAGAAAAGATTTGAAAAGAAGAGTTATTCAAGCTGAAGATTCGCCCAGGCGACATTGGAGCGAGGCAATCTCGCCCGAGCGAGGATGGTTTCGCCTGGACGAGATCAGTCCAGTGAGCACCTCAAAATCTCGCCCAAGCGAGGATGGTTTCACCTGGGCGAGATCAGTCCAGAGAGCACACCAAATTTGCGCCCAAGCTAGGTGTTTTCGCCCGAGCGAAAAGTCACTTATCCAGAATCCGAAAGAACGCGTTAAAAGCAATTTTTAGGGTTTTAGAAAGGGGATCTGGATTAGGAGGAACTGGAGAGCGGAAAAGAAGAAGAACTACTAAGGATTCCTGCTCTTCTTTTGGCAATCTTTCTTCTTTGAAGTGTAATGGCTACTATGCGTAGCTAAGTTCCGCAACTTTGGGATTGAATGTAACTTCTTGAACTCATTTGTATTTTGGTGATTTTAAATATAATATTCAGTTTCTACTCCATTTCTATTTTCATCTTATGCTTAATGCTTGATTTTATTTTTATCAATAGAGTCTCGATTTTGATTCTTAAACTTAACTGGAAAGTATTTTTGAGTTTCCGACCTAGATGAAAATAGTCGATATGTTGGAATACTAGGGATAGGTTTCAATATATTGATTGTGTATTATATCCGTTCTTAACGCTGGGTAATTTACTAAATAGCTGAGGAATCAGTGTTTAGGAGATTTCCTTATGAATTTCATATCAGAGGAATCGGTGTGAATGATTTTAATTTGTGCATCAATTGAGAGTAGCTACGAATATTGCATTTTATTATCAATTCCAAAATACGAATGAGGGAAATAGATGAAGTTCAATCCCAAAGTCCTTCTAGATCTTGCAAACTCCGTTTTTCAATTTTTACTTGTTTTTAATTATTCTTTTACGCTCTTGACTCAACTTATCATCAAATCTTCATAAAACATTTACTTACTTAGTGAGTAGTGACGCTTAAGTTAAAACAAAACTGTTCTCTGTGGGATCGACATCCTTACTTTATAAATTTATACTACTTGTGACTCGGTACACTTGCCGGATAAAAGTCTTAACAAGTTTTTGCCACCAAGTGTAAATACATAACCACTAGTAGATTTTGTCTCATATAAATCAGAGATCCAATTAGCATCTGTACCCTTCTAGCACATCGAGAAATTCACTATATTCAATGGAATAATCCATTGTTCCTCTTAAATATCTCATAAGTCTTGCAAGTGCATCTCAATGATCCTAACTAGGACATTGAGTATATCTGCTCAGTCTACTTACTGCATAACTAATGTCTAGTATAGAAAAGCTCATTAAATGTAATAAGCTCCCAATTATCTGGGCATACTGAGATTGAGAAATAGATTTTTCTCTATTTTTCTTTAATTTGGACTTTGCATCATAAGAAGTGTTTACTAATTTAAAATAATAATAGCGAAACTTCCTAAGAAGTTTCTCAGTCTGTTGCTCTTGAGATAGTAATATACTATCTCCCTTCCTTATGACTTTAACTCCTAAAATAACATTTGTTTCACCCATGTCTTTCATTTCAAACTTAGATTCAAGAAACAATTTTGTTTTAGAAACTATATCAATGCATGAACCAAAAATAAGCATGTCATCCACATATAAACACATAATGACACATTCACCATTTTCAGATTTAGTGTACACACATTTATCAATATCAATAGTAGAAAAATCGTCACATAGTAAAACATTATCAAATTTTTCATGTCATTCTTTTAGTGCTTGTTTAAAACAGATTTTAAAAGTTTGCATACCTTTTCTTCTTGGCCAAGAGCTACACATCCTTCAGGTTGAGTCATATAAATTTCTTCCTCTAGTTCACCATTCAAAAAGGCTATCTTGACATCCATTTGATGAATAACTAACCTGTGGATAGATGTTAGAGCTAACAACACTTGAATAGAAGAAATCCTAGTAACTGGAGCAAAAGTATCAAAATAATCTATGTTGGGCTTTTGAGAAAACCCTTTTCCTACTAATAGAGCCTTATACTTTACTATCGATCCATCAGGATGATACTTTTTCTTGAAGATCCACTTACAACCAATAGGTTTTGCTCCTTTAGGCAAATCTACTGAAGTCCAAGTGCTATTTTTCTTAATTGAATCAATTTCAGTCTTAATGGCTTTGTCCCAATGCTTAGCATAAGGAGCACTAATAACTTCTGAAAAACTTAATGATTCATTTCCAACAAGATAAGTATAAAAATCATCTCCATATGAAGTTTCCTTTCTCTGTCTCTTACTTCTCCTCAAATCCTCACACATTGTATCATTAGCAATCTATATAGGTTGTTCAGAAGTACCATTAACCTTTAAGGGATTGATGTGTTTAAAAAATTCAACATTTTTCATTTCTACTATAGTATTACGTTTAATTATTTCACTATTAAGAACAAGAAACCTATAGGCAACACTAGCATAGCCTAAAAAGAGACAATCAAAAGTTTTAGAACCTATTTTCCTTTTCTTAGGATCAGGTAACATCACTTTAGCTAAACACCCCCACACTCTCAAATATTTAAGATTAGGTTGAAAACCTTTCCACAACTCATAAGGTGTCTTACCGGATTTTCTATGTGGTATTCTATTTTGCAAAAAACATATTGTAAGAATAGCTTCACCCCAAATATTATCAAGAGCATTAGAACTAATGAGCATAGCATTCATCATTTCTTTAAGAGTCCTATATTTTCTTTCAGCTACTCCATTGGATTCAGGTGAATATGGTGGATTTACTTCATGAATAATTCCTTCCTTAACACAATAATTCTTAAATAAAACATATTCACCACCTCTATCTGATCTAATCATTTTAATTTTCTTATCTAATTGATTTTCAACTTCTGTCTTATAAGAAAGAAACATATCAAAAGCTTCATCTTTATGTTTTATTAAGTACACTTTTTTATATCTTGAATAATCATTTATGAAAGTTACAAAATAATTTTTACCACCTCTAGTCGTGGTTAGTTTTAAATCAACAATATCAGTATGAATTAAACCTAACAACTTAGTTTGACGTTCTACAGAATGACATACTTTCTTTGTAATTTTTGATTCTACACATACATCACATTTCCTACTTTGTTTATCATGCATGTTAATTAATCCTAGTCATTGCAATTTAATAACATACGAAGAATTTACATGTCCTAATCTAGCATGCCAAATATCATAGGAGTCAACGATATAAGCAGAAGACATAGATCCAGATTCATTAATAATATCAGAAACATTGAGTACAAAAAGACCTTGATCACAATAGCCTTTCCCCAAAAACACATTATTTTTTGTCATCACAATCTTATCAGATTCAAATGACACTTTGACCCCTACCTTTCCCAATAGTGCTACAGAGATCAAATTAACTCTGATTTATGGCACATGCAACACGTCACTTAAAGCCAAAGTCTTCCCAAATGTGAGCTTTAGAAGAACTTTACCTTTTCCTAGGACAAAAGTAGTCCTAGAATCACCAAGATAAACTTGTTCTTCTCCATCCCCTACATTGGAGTAGGAGGAAAATGCATTTTTGTTTGCACATATATGCTTTGTAGCCCCGGAGTCTACCACCTATTTGTTCACATTTGTCACAAGGTTCACTTGTGAAACGACCGCACAAATTGTATCTTCCCCTTAGGCTATATTTGCCTTAGGAGGATTATCGCTTTTGACCCTGTGTCTGCACTGAGGTGCATGGTGACCTGGCCTTCCACAAACTAAGTAGTTTCCCTTCTTCTTGAAGGTGGGTTTAGGTCTACTGGGACGGGAAAAAATAAATTTATTCTTTTTCTTGTGATAAAGTTTTTTCTCGTACCTTTTTGGAGCTGGTTTGTCTTCTACCATATTTGCTTTGGCAGATAAGGCCTTAGTCCTTGCAGCAACACACTCCTTCTAGTTGGTGTCTTCAATGATGATGTGACTGATGAGGTCTGATAGTGACATTTGTTTATGCCTGTGTTTCAACTGTTGTTTGTAGTCTGTCCAAGATTGTGGAAGTTTCTCAATCAGAAATTCTGAAACAAATTCATCAGGTAAAACAATATTCTCTGCTTTAATGTCCTCAAGTAGCTTGTGATATTCTATTGATTTGAATCTTGATATCTTTGTCCTCTATCATCTCCCAACGATAGTAGTTTCCGATAACGAATCTTTGTCGGACGACATCTTCGGCAGTGTATTTAAGGATAAGAGAATCCCAAATTTCTTTTGCTTCCTTGTAGGAGCAATACACATCAAACAAGTCGTTAGATAATGCACTAAGCATGGTGTAACTATATACCTTATTTGCATGAATCCAATCTTCAATTTGTTTCGCAGGAGAGCTGGAGTCGGGTTTGGACGTCGTAAGTGCAGAGGCAACTCCGTACATGTCTAACAAGGTAGACACGCGTTCCTGCCAGCATTGGAAGTTTTGACTAGAGAAAACTTCAATCTTCGAAATATCCGGAAATGGCTTTGTAAAGATGGTTAATGTTTCGGAAGCACCATTTGACATCTCTGGTGCAATGTTGTTGTTTTCCACACCGTCAACCATAAGTCCTTTAAGATTGTTGTAAAAGATGGCTAAAAACACAATAATAAAATTATGGAGATGTGAAGTACCATTGTCCTTAAGGACTTATCCGTAATAAATTGTGCAAGTCTCCCAGGATATAACAGGAACTTCTCGAATAATACCGAAGATCTCAAAACTAGCAAGTATTGCTATTTTATGAGCAAAATATCCAGGATATTTAGAGAAGAAAATAGAAAAAGAGAGAAAAGAGAAGATGTGAATAAGAAAAGAGGTAAGGAGGTGAATCTGAGGTGTGTGTTTTCAGAGTAGGTGGGACCCCTATTTATAAAGGATGGAGGGCGAGTGGAAAGGAGAAGTGAAGAACCATCTTGCACCATTCGCGGAAGCAGCTACCCATAATGTTTAAAAACACAGGTTCAATGTTTGAAAAAGGCCATCTAGATCAGAAGGAAAAAACAGCAGCTTCAGTTGCCTCTAACATTCAAGAGAGAAGACTTCAACGTTCAAAAATGAAGCTAATGGAAAAATCTCCGCATATCTAGGTATTTTTATAGCTGTTTAGGGTTTAAACATTTTAGATTTTCCTCTTTCAGTATGCAATAGGATTTGAAAGTTTCACTTTTTCCCCTTTTCAATTTACAATACCCCTATTTTCACAAGAGAAAGTGGATACTGAACTGAATCTTTTACGACATGAACTAACAAATCTCGACTCTTTCAAATATTTTATTTTGTTTAAAAATAAAGCTTGAAAAATTCTTTTAAAAATTACTCACTATTAAATACAAGAGTGCATGGTATCCGTGTATTATAATATTATCATCGAATGTCTTGAATGAGTAATTTATTATTATCATTTTTTACCTAATTAGTTTTGCTACTAGTATTAATTTCTTTTTTATATTTATTTGCTTTAAATTACTCGTAACAATGATGGGATACACTCTTACGATTTTTATTTTTTTTAACTTTTAACTCTTTAAACTTTGTTAAAAAAAATAAATATAAACGTAGATATAAATCAATATATAACATACATCTTATATTAAACGTGATATTAAGTTTCTATTATTTATTTAAATATAAATAACATAATCTTGTTACTATTACTTATGAGATTACTTGTTTTTGTGTTAACAAGTCACAACAATAAAAAAACAAACTGAATTTAAATTTAAATATCATATATATCTTACATATATAACACACATGAACATTAATAACTCAATTATATAATTATTAATACACGTAATGCAAGTTATATTTTTATAAGGAAATTTCAATTACATTTTCCATTTCTATTGAAAATATTAATACCCTACTAAAAACTAACACTTACTATCTTAATTCAGGTAGTTTGTTCACCTACTAATAAAGAAAGATGCACAAATTTTCTTTAAATTCTCACTACCTAATACATAATATGTTAATAGCTAATATGTTAATACCTAATATGTTAATAGCTAATATGTTAATATATATGACCAATACCTAATATAACTAGTGAAATAATAATATCTCATAATGAGCTCATTTGCTTAATATTACTTTCTAAAACATGATATCATAACAAGAATCACAACATACACACATCCATAAAGGTTCTCCCATAAAGAACCACATATCAAAATTCGCATTATATACATCTCACCCATATGTATGTGAGTGTGATGCACCCATAAATGATCATACAACCATAAGAGATCACCCATATAAGGCAGATATCATACATATATCTTCATATATACATATCATCATGTATATCATACACTAGTGATATACTCAACACAAATACATTTAACCACATAATTCATACAACAATATCATACACAATCATCACTTGAGTTACTTCACTTCTCTCAATTAAGAATAAGTTTTTTCTTTGAAGCAATAGTACATAGTTCAAGCAAGATACCTCTAAAGAACATAATTGAATATATCTCTTCCTTGCTTAAGCATCAACCCCCATGTTTAGGCATTCTCACAATACTTGAACGATACACACATGTTGGGGTATCTTTCCACAAGTTCCAAAACCTCAAGGCATTTTTTTATCAACACTTGAAGGACCAACCATCACTTATATGTCTTGTTGTGTTTGCATGTTTCTCCAAGATTCCACAATTCGTGCATATCACTACCAATATCGCTTGAGTGTCCAACATGATACTTGAGTACATTGTTCCAAAAGAAATAGTTGTCTCAAAATCTCTCTCGCTAAAGTTATATGATCTTGATTGAACACACACTTCATCACCTGAGTGTCCAACATATTGCTCAAACAAAGTTGAATGGTAAGTGTAATTAATACACATCACATAAATGTCACTTGAGTAATGAGACACTGCTTGAATTATGTCAAACCCGAGAGTGCCCAACGTAGCACATAAAGAAAAAGAACATGTAAAAACCTCAACCAATATACATTCCAATCCTTAAAAAAATTCCACTTCTAATAATAGATGTATATTCCATATTAACCCAAATCATATTAAAAAAATATACATATATTTAACAATACAAGCACTACATATTTCACACATCTCAACATCAAAACATTGAATAGATGTCATTATTAACTCCTCATACCTAAATGTAATGTTCTTACTTCCCTTGACATTTTTAAAAGATCTAATCAAACTCCTAATAAGCTTCCCGAACAACCAATTTGTATTCTAACAACATATTTCCTTAACAAATAACCTATAGAGAAGAATACAAGAAAAATATTTTTTTGTAGGGTTTAAATCACTTACCAAAACTCAACTATGATCGATCAACCTTACTTCTCATCCAACTTTCTCCTCGAGATCAATCTAAAGGAGTATCTGTAGTTAGAATCTTTTCTAAACTTACACAAAATTAAGAGAGAAAAGATTTAGAGAGATGAAATTTGAATGAAATAAAGAATGGACATTTTGTAAACTTTCAATCCTTTATTCATTTAAAACTTATCTTTAAAAAAATTAGGTTTTACATTTTCTTCAAGGATAAAATGTTTTCTCACTTATTAGGGAAAAATAAATAAGGATATGATTATTTCATCTATCTTCCAAATCTCACATAGAATCATCAGGCTTCAGATATCACAACACTTTGACAATATTGATGTTCTTACCTTTGAGTTGTCTTATCTCATGTCTCACTGGTATAACATTATATGATAAGTCCTCTCTCACTGGTATAACATTATATGATAAGTCCTCTGTGATCTGAACCTCATCAAATTCCAACACATGAGTTTAATTTGGTATATGTTTCTTCAACTAAGATACATGAAATACATTATACAAACTAGGGAGATGAGATGTTAAAGTAACTTCATAAGTAATTAGATCTATCTTCTATCTTCTAAAGAATCCAATATGATTAAGGTAGTTAAAATAGAGACTATGATGATGTTTGAATCTCATAAGAAGAAGAAGATATGGACATTAAAAGTGTCTTAATTAAGTTTTATTTAAATTGAAACACATTCATCCAACAAGTAGAAAATATTCTTAATTTTTATTTAGATTTAGAATTTGTTCAACTAAAACCCAATTCCCAAAAAAACTAAATTGGAAAGTTGAAAACATAAGATCAAATTTAATTGCATTAGTTTTAATAAGATAATGTTACAACACACTTAATAAGGTAAATATTTAGTTGCATTAAATTTTAATTAAGGTTAGGTTTTATTTTAACTAAATCCATTTATCCAAGGTTGAAAAGAATCGAATATAACTTTTACCAGTTATTCTCTCAATAATTTTTGCATATCACTTGTTTTAGTCTCTTTTGAATTTTGAAATATTTATGTATTTTTTGTCATTTTAGATATAAACATATCATATACAATGATGTTTATTATTCATCCTCGGTATAAGAGGGTATCTTTAATATAAGAAGGAATGTGTAAACAGTAATAGTCTAAAAAGACTTATCCAATTCAAGTGGACTGAAATACTTTAAATAATATGGGTTTGTATAGTTGTATATGGTTTAATCATTGAATGACAACGTGACAACGACTCTTGAAGTTAAATAAAAACCAAACTTTTGGGCCAAACATTAAGAATAACCAACAATTGAATAATCTGATATTTAATAATTAAATAATCTAATATTTAATAATTAAATAGCAATCAGTTAAGAATCTAGGATCCAAATATAGTTTCTGATTAAGAAAAAAAAATTATAAATAATTAGCCTAACTTTAATAAGAGAAATGTGATTTTTATTTAGATTGGCTTAAAGTCGTTATTTTAAATTATTTTGAACCAAAATATTTTATAAATTATTGCTATAATTAATAGGTAATTAAATTACACAAATTGTGCAAGTTTTGGGTAGTTTTTGTTAATATTATGTAAAAGTATTGTAGTTTTAAGGTTGTGTAAAATTATGTAATATGAGAACTGATTTTGATATTACAGAAATTTATTAAATTGTTTGTAAAGCAATAAGGGTAATGTTATGGTATTAATAGAGTTACAAAAATCTAAGATAAAATTACGTTGTTAATTGAATAAGTTTTAGGTTGTTTTGCATATGTAAAATGATTTTGACATTAGCATGGTTATAAAATAGATGATATAACAAGGGTAACGTTTGGTAACATGGGTAAAACCATAGATAATGTTATGACGTTAATGAAAGTTACAAAATATTTTTTTTATCAGCAAAGTTAGAAATTGTGGGTAGTATTATGACGTTAAAATAGAAGTTAGAAAATCATAAGTAATATTATAATATTGAGGGGGTTAGAAAATTATGGGTAATGATATAGTATTAACCGGATTTAGAAAATAAGGCATTAACAAAATTAAAAATCATTAATGTTTGACATTAACATGGTTAAAAATTGCTATAGTAAAACTTAATATTAACAAGACTTATCTAAGTCCCCAGTAAAACTATTTGCTACTAATGCTTTAATGATGATTTTTACAACCACAAACATCACATTTAACTAACGTTTAAACTACAATTAAAAAAAATCATTAAAAACATAAATTCTTAGATTGATCTGTTATCTAGTTATATACCTCTCATCCTTTTAATTATATATATTCTCATAGTTCATATTTAATAATTTCTTGGTTAAGAGACTTCTTGGCTCCATCTCCTATTCTACTGTGATTATAAATCCATAAAAAAATTAGACGCATGAATAAATAAAATTATGTAGGGGAAATTGTGTCAATAATTGTTCATGGGGTCTAGTGTCCGATTTCATGGTCGTTTACGTGTCCAAATGTTGTTGAAGTGTCTTGTACTATAAGGTACAAGCTCTTGCTATGTGGCGTTAGGGTAGTGCATGAGTACAAGATATTTATGGCTCAATGTTGACATTATTATGATGCATTCAACCACTCGAATTCAACAACAATTTTGACTCCTAGTTCAAGAATTGGGACCAGGAGAAACGTGATATGGTTCGTGGAAGTGATTGAGAGAAACTAGGTTGTGGTTGCTAATGTGAAAATAAGAAGAAAGAGAAGAAAAGTAGTGAACGTATAAAAGAGTGATTGTTTCAATATGGAACAACTTCGTGGCTCAATCAACACTATGATTGAAAGTTTGAGATTTCCTGAACATGCAAATGGACCCATATGACAGATCGAATTTGTTTAGTTTCTGAGAGAAGTACCATAATGTGTTCACATGATATGGTGTGAGATGTGAAACCTTGCATTGTGATTGGTGAAAGGCATACGAGTTTCAAAAAAGTGATTTCTAAAAGGAAAAGTAAGACATTTTTGATTTGTTGAGATGGAGAGGAGTAACCCCAACCAAAAGATATGTTAATAATTATGAGGAATTGAAACATATGTTAGGGAGTGAAAGAACAAAAAGATGATGTTTTCGTATAAGATGAAGGTAGGTCGTGAAGCATTTTCATCCACTACTTAATTTAGCCTCCGAAGAATATAAGAAACACCTACTCTAATATAGTAGAAATGAAATATATTTTGCTCACTAAAATAAAATAAAAAAAGTACTTAAATATAGTTAACTTAAAATACTTTAGTATATATTGATTTATGTTTTTTTCAAAAAGGTATTTTTAAATTATAAACATATTGTAATGTAAACCATTGAATGAGGATTATTGTAAAAAAATGTGAATTTTTCTCAACTAAAGCTAACTTTTTAACAACGATTTCGTGAAGAATTTTGATTGAAAGTATTTGCTTTCTATTATAGTTAGAGATGTGTGTGTTTCCTTACACACTTTAAACAAATAAAATAGTGGTAAGAAAGAAAGAATCACTTTTACATTTATTACATTAATAATGTACAATATAATACATTTTCTACATCTGTTACATTAACATTATACAATAAATACATCTAACAAATGTTTCTTTTTTTTTCTTCTTCTTTTGATTATAACCTACTTTTTTTCTATTATAACCTATTGAGTGACAAAATAAATGTAATACAAACTCACACAGTTACAGCCACCAATTGCGATCAAAACATGTATTAGCAATAATTTAAGAACTGTTAGATTGTTTTAGTTATTGTTTAAAATCTTATATATGCTATTTAATTTTGAAAAATTGAGAATATTTCAGAAAAAAAGTTACTTCAATATAATTTAATATTTTAGTTTCGACAATGTGAATTTATAAACATTATATATAAAATATGTTTAATTAAGTTTTAAATATTTTATAATTTTGAGTATTTTGCATTAAGTTGTTTATTAAAAAAATGGTTTATTAAGTGTTTAAAATATTTTTTATTTTTATTTAAGTTCTTTGTTGTTTGATTTTTGTTGTCAATGAAATAACGTAACAGTTACTTCCATTTTTACATTCCAATTCACAGATGAATTCATTTCTTTTCTCTCCGTTTTCCTTTAACTTACCCATCAACTACAAGTAACAAAGTTGAAAGAGATTGAAAAAAAAAATATCAACAAGTTCATTAATAAATTAGAGATAGGAAGACAGAGATAATGACTGTGTCATCTTGTTGATGACAAATTCAATCATTGGGATACTTAAATAAAAGTATAAATTATTTTAAACATTTAACAAATAAATTATTTTAATAAAAAATAATTAAAAATATCCAAATTTATAATTTTAAAAAGGTATAAAATATTATTGTTTTTAGAACTAATTGGTTGTTTCGTGATTTTATGATTAGTTGAAGACCCTTTGATATCATTTAACTCAGGATTTTTGGATATTCCAAAACGTCTTTCTTAATTTAGATAGCTGATCTTGAGTCACTTGATTTATTTGGAGCAACTCATCTTAATCCAGTACTCAAACAATGAAACATACTTAACAACCAAATTAACAAAGGCACCTTGTGGAGGTTATGGACAACAATCGCAAGATGCTATAACATGTCACCACCTACTATTGTTCCAACAAAAACTAGTCACCTACAATGCAAAATACATAAAAAAAAAAAAAGTGATTTCTCAAAAAGCTTATCCAAGTTCACTGTAAGTGTTAATCACAAGAATCAAAAACAACCCTAAAAAGGGAAAAATTGCGGATCCTTTATGAGGTGAACTTGTTACCTTGTCCCTACACGCATGGGAAAAGAAAGGTTGAAATAAGACATTTTCATGGCGTGAGATCATATCCTTCGTCCATGGAAAAAAGAAAGAATAAAAAAAGAGTTTGGGATAGTTGCCACATTTAAAAGCTTGTGTAAACCTTTTAGCAAAAGACAACACAAGAATAGATAAAAATATTACCCTATTACTTTTCACATCTTTTTACTTTATTCTCAAAACTTAGCAAAAGCTTTTACTCACATCAACCCTATTGGGTTACCATGCCATCACCCTTCAATAATTGGGTTTCATTTTCATGGATGCTTCTCATTCAAAGGAATTAACAACTCAAGACTTCACCAACATGCTACTTTATCTACGGTACATGTGTGTGACATGGCCAACGCATAGTATACATATATATATTAGTCTCACCACTAAAAAGTTCGAAAACAAAATGGTGAAAAAACAATAAATTTATGGAAATCGACCTCAATTAGAAAATAACTATAAATTGTCAATAATTGTGGGATAGAAAATTATGTATGAGACTTTTCTATTTCAATTTTCTTCTTTTTATAAGATATATGTAGCCATATTGTTGAAAATTTAATCAAGGTTACTTGTCTATTAGTTTTATAGCTCTAGAGAAATTAATAAGGGTGAGTTTTCAATAAATAGTCATAAGAAAATAAAATAAAATGAAATAAATATTCTTTTTATAAGTTAAATTAACGTAAATATTTTATTTAAAAAAAATAAAGAAGATAACTTTTATGGACGTTAAAGGGTTTAATTAGGAGAAGGTTAATCTTTTATCTTTTAATTTTTCTTCTTCTAGGTACTTTTTAAAAAATTTACCAAATAAAACTTAAAACATAAAGCTTCTTATATTTTTCATTCAACTTTTCATCACCTAAACTCATTATCCATATATATATCATACATTAATTTCAAACATTAATACGATATAAAAATTATTTATATAATTAACATCACATGTAAAACACCAACATCATTAGATAGATAGGTGTTGAGCAAAATTGACTATGTCCCTCACTCAAAATACTTTCTTTACATACCAATGTTCATCACTTAAACATTCTTGCAACATTTGAGTGATGCACTTATTTATCATATAGTACAAGTTTCAAGAGCATAAAATACACCACTTCAATAGCACTTAAGTAATAAATGACACCACCTTCAATCCAAAATTTTAAGGTATTAGGTTTGTGAGTCTTCTTTCTTATATGTTGCTCAATATTCTCATTCATCTTCAATATGGGATGTAGACTCACATTTAGATACCTAACAATCTCTCTCTCAAGTGAGAGTTCCTGTTTCACAACTGTACACTCCTCCTCGAGCAAAAGCATTTTCAAACACGAGTACCTCACTTATAAACGACCATCACTTGTACAGCCGTTTACATACTTTCCTGAAACCTCAGTTAGGAAGACTTTCGATACAGGGATCAAATTGTACTCATCTAAGCCGGTCATCATCACAAACCATCAGCTCTGATACCACTTGTTGAAAAAATTGAGAGAAGAAATACCGGAGAGATCAACAAAAATGAGACAAGAGTCAAACTACACAAGAGAATGACACCATCTTCAACCAAAAACCTTGAGCTTGGATCCAGTATGTAAATATGGAATCGTGAATAGTCATTGATTCATTCGCTACATTAAGAATTTATCCTTTTTTTTACGTTTCGTTTTTTCTTATATATAATGAAAACTTTATGAAAA
>Ga0209489_102909_pt1 | contig 34169 bp, 4 predicted proteins | sample SiratrowhiteBW_FD_187527 | JGI IMG/M metagenome (GOLD analysis project Ga0209489, IMG submission 187527) | Root nodule microbial communities of legume samples collected from California, USA - Siratro white BW (SPAdes) (version 2) | ecosystem: Host-associated > Plants > Roots > Nodule | place: USA...
TATATATATATATATATATATATATATATATATATATATATATATATATAAATGATTTAGATGAATATTATCGATGAAATATATTTGTAAAATTATTTATTTTTTATATTTAGTTTAATGTAAGTATTATTATTATATTTGGATGTGTTATAATTATGTGTTAACTTTAAAACAAATGGTATTAAAATATTAGAAATGTTAAGAAATAGTGTAAGGAAATTATTTAAATGTTTATGTCTTTAGATTTTTTTTTTTCAAAAACAAAAGCTTTCTTTTATTTTGTTTCAAATGTAATATATTTTGAAAAAAAATTGTAATTATAAAAAATAATTTGTTATAAGTAAATATAACAAATAGCTCTCTTATAAGTAATTTGTTATAATTTCCAAATAACCTTAATTAAAATAATTTCATTCTTATAAACTTTGATGAGTAAGGATTTAAAAATTAAGTTTTCAAAATTGTTTAACAACTTAACCGTAATTTATGATAAATTAGGTCTTAAAAATTAAGTTCTCATTTATTTAAAAGACATAACGACATACAACAACTATAAATATACTTTTGAAATATGACTATTACATATGACAAATTAAGAAGTAAATAACTTGATAACAGTTTCTAGAATTTAACAAAGACCAAGGTGAATTCTTTCTTTTAACTTTTAGGCTTTTCCAACCCTTGACTCAGTACTACTAGGGTATCACCCTAGCCTATGTCATAAACCTAGCTAAAAGTGAATAGTTAAATAGTAAAATAGTTATTTTCTTTTCATTCCAACCAAGCATGGAATTATTGAGGACACTTATACTTTTCAAATACAAAAATTAAGCAATATATAGAATTACAAAAATATCACTACGATTACAAATAGTAAGCTTTTATTTGAAAATGCTAAATGTATCTTTATTCTGATTTTTAATATAAATTCCAATAACAAAAATTCTATTTTGAATCCGTCGAAATCCTAAAATAAAAACTTTTCATCTATCTGGTGCAAGTGAAATTCTGAGATAATTACTTGTTACAAGAATAAATATAAATTGACTTTATAGTCCTGTAAATTTGAGTAAACTTTTATTTTAGTTCTTTAAAAGTATTTTTTAATCTTTCCAAAAGTAATAATTTCAAGTTTTGAAAGAATTAAAATTTAAAAATATTATATAAGATTTAAAGCCGAATTTCACTTAAAATAAGAATTAAAAATAAACTAAAAATTAAAAAAAAAGTGATAAAAACTAAAATGAAAACTTATTCATTTCACGTTTACTAAAAAAATTTAAATCATATAAATTTATATTAGCAGATTTTGTTATTTAGTTTTTATTTAGATCATGCATTCCTACTGAAAACTGATCTCAATTCGAAAACTATGGTCCACAATTAAATGAATGTCTGTATCTTAGTATATTGTGGACTACCTAATACCAACTACAATAAAATGAATGACCAAATTTCCACCTTTCAAACTAGGTTGGTCAAATAAATTAATTAACTTCATCTGTTCAATAAATCTCAGTAACCTTTAGCACTTTCCCTTGACATTGACAAATAAAAAAGAATAAAAGTTTTTCATCCACACACACATATAAAGAAATGGTTAAAAGTTCACTTTAAGATTGCACAAAAAGAAACTAAAAACCCATAAACAAAAATAAGGCATCAAGACCAACCTTTTTCATATATAGATATGGATAGATACTGATGGAGACAAATAACAACTCCATTTGGCAACTGTTGCACTATAATACAACCAAATTAGCTAGCTAAAGCAAACTTGGTAACTTTTCTTCTAGTGGTGTACTTTTTCCCATGTTCTTCTTTGATTCAACTTTCAAATTGAGTATTATTTTTAATAGTTAATATAGATGGAAACCTTGAGCATATATATAAGATGAGTATTTTCTTCTTAACATAACTTTTATATTTAAAGTGATATCACTAGAAGTTAAATCATATTTGATTAAGAGACACAAAGAAATGCTACATATGTCAACTAATGTTGGTTCATAAGTATAAAGAGAATTGAATAAACAACTAATTAGTACTTTTAGTTTGAAGTTAGAGATTTTGCATCTTGTTTTGGATATAGAAAATGAAAGCTACTTTATAGTAGCTTTATGACATGTTTGATTTTGAAAAATGAAATTGAGAAAAATAAGTTGGAAAAAGATACATAGATAAGAAACAAAAGTAAATATTTAGTTTTTTGGTAGTAAAAAATTAAAAGAATATATGCTTTGGAAAATTTGTGATTTGGAAAATTTGATAGATTCCATTATTTGTTAAAATTGATTCTTCTTTTCTTCTCCTTCAACCAAACAAATCTTGAGGTTAGTTGTGAATCATAGTTTGATATTTAACATGATATCATCCAAACCAAATCCTTGGTAAATCTTTTTTAGCCCTTGAGACAATAATACTTGTAGATTATTAAATGGATGCAAGTGAAAAAGGTCTTACACTTCCCTTCTTAAATAAGTGTGACATAAATTTACAAAGTACTAGGTACTAACTTCATTAATAATGTATTTGTATGAATTTGAGAAACTTCCCTTATTTTCAACCAAAAACGAAGAATGCTTTTGGGTGGTGGAGCCAATAGGGATTGAACACGTGTGCTAAGATCATTTAACTTGACATTTGTGGCGAACATGTGAGCCCACAATATTCCGTGACTCTTTGGACAGGTTCCAGGAGTTAAAGATGGGTGTCATTGTACTATCACTAACTTTAAAATCACTTTTTATTACAATAATAATAATAATAATAATAATAATAATATTCAAAACTGCTCAATATACACTATTGACGTGGCAATGTTATGCTACCCACTTTCTTAACTAGTTTAACAACATACTACATTCTATTAGCATTTCCAATGGAAAGTAAAAAAGTTATTTGTCAATAATAGTATTATTTTAATATAAATTTCTTAAAATTAGAGAAACTTTCTAAAATTCTTATTGAACACGTTCTAAACATATTATAAGATAGGTAAATATCTTATCACAGTGTGATATTTATAGATTACTTCAATATGTTCGGTTAAAAAATCTCGACAATATGTTATTTATCAATTTATCAAGTTTCTTTTAATAGATTTTTTATTGTTTGGTAGTTGTTTAAATATTGGTTTTATTTTGCAAATTTAAGATAACATTTATTGTGTTTTTTTATTATAACTTAATTATATTTACTAAAGTATTAAATTTAAATTTTAAAAAACTGCTACATTATAGTATAGATATAACAATTAATGTCTTCGAATGTTATGTATTGAATTAAAGCAATCATTTCATTTATTCTTAAGAGATTATGGGTGTGGTTGATAGCTGATAAAAATTTATAACTTAATTAATGATTAATAAATTAGTTTATTGTTGATAAACTAAGTATTAGTTGATAATTGATAAGCTAAGTACTACTTGATTTTGATAAAACTAGATGATATCTAAATAGATATAAAATGACATAAAAAATATAAATTATATAAGTTTTATTATATAAACAAAGTTTTTATTATACAGGAAAATATATTATTTATTATATGGCTAAAATTTTAAATTTTAAAAATAGTTAATTTTTTATTAATATTTTTAGTGCTTTGTTTTGTAAAAGTAGTATACTTCTTTGGTTGAAAAATCATTTCATTAAACAAGTTAACTGAATAAGTGCTAACAAAATTTATTTTTTATTTATTTTCAAAAATTTAATTTCTTGTTATTTCTTAGTTTAAATCACTGTTATTACATTGACTTTCTTTTTTTATAATTTTTATGTATGTAATTATAAATAATATAAAATATAAAAATACTAATTAATAAAATTAGACAAATTATAATTTTCAATTAAAAGCTCTTAAAATATTAAAAAAAGAATGATTAAAAATACAACTAAGAGGAGATAGATTAGTTTAAAATGACTTTTAAAATTAAAAAAAAAATCTTAAATTGTTGTTCATGAAATAGATTAAGATTAACAAGTCGAAAACAATAATTCAAAATAATGAAAAAAATATGAGTTAAAGAGAAAAACACAAAATTTTTATATTAATTTAATTGTTTTGGACCTCTAATTATCACACTTTGCCCTATTCCTTTAAATTTCTCCTTTAATTTTCAAATTTCTATTTCAAATCTTCTCTCCGTAACTCATTTATTTAGAATCTAATTATATTTACAGTAATGGAAAAGTTAAGGAATATTTTTATTCAATCAATTTTTCAAATAGAATAGGTTTATATTTATTCTAAAAATCTCCTATTGTTTTAAATTTAATCATGAATTTTTAAGAAATCAGTAGACAATTATGTTTTAACAAAGATTCTTAAGTTTTATTGATGATCTAAGTCATTTAAATTAAGATATGAAGTTGTGAGAAACTTATAAGAGAGTTCATACACACGGGGACAACTGATAGACATTTGGTATTAGATGTTTGAATTTACCCTGATCATTTTTCTTAGATTTTTTAGTAATCTAAGGTTGGGTATTGGATTAGATGTTAGTCTCTGGTTATAGTCAACTCAAGATGGTAGTTCCATGTGTGGCCTATATGTGTGACAGTATATCCATATGTAACATATATGTGTGATGTGGTGTGACCGATATGTACGATGTGGTCTATGTGAGACTTTTATGTATAATGTTTGATATGAATACTTAAATAAACATGTATTTGGTATTGAAACTTTATATATCAATCTTTAAAGGAAATTTTATGAATGACTAATATGATTTGTTCTTTTTTGCATGTATTGAATATATTATAAAAAGTTATTTTCATTGACTTACTCTTATTTTTCTTGTTATGTTGTGAATTGTGATGAATGTACTATGTATATGAGCATGTAAGGATGCAAGTATTAGAACATTTTAAAGAATCTAGACGTCTACTTTGAATTTTGTTTTGTAAATAAATGATTTTTACCCATTGTATATTTGTATAATCATTATTTTCACATATCATATATATAGTATAAACTGAAATAGACTATATATTTTAAGACATTATACAAAATCTACATTTAATTAACTCATACAATTTTAGCCGGATTTTTTCACTCAATATATATTTAAATATTCAAATACAACTACTCCTATATAATTAGAATAAGAAAAGACATTTCTTGAAACACCATTTTAAAAAAAATTTGTATAAGATAATGAAAATACTAAATTATCTACCATACACACCAAACACTGGTATAAGATTTACAAATCAAACTACAAACACCAAACACTGGTATAAGATTTACAAATCAAACTACAAGAAGAAAAAAACAAGCATCACATATGTAACAAATTTATAACAGAAAAATCATATAGCATAGTCAATCTTTCTTTATAAACTTTTAACAATTTTTTTTTCAAAACATTTATCTGAAGTTTGTGAAAATGTAACAAATTTATAACAGAAAAATCATATAGCATAGTCAATCTTTCTTTATAAACTTTTAACAATTTTTTTTTCAAAACATTTATCTGAAGTTTGTGAAAAATAACTTTAACTTATCATAATCTATTATAAACTTAGCCTAATAAATTATATATTCATAAATAAATAAAATTCATAGTTTATAATTAAAAGCTCTTACAATAAATTATATTAAAGTCCCTCATTAAACAATTTTTTTATAAATTAGTCAAATAAAATAATATCTAACTTGTTACTTTACCAAACATACTTTCTACAATAAGTTTATCGCATACTACATAGATTAAGAAGTACAATAAATATAACATTTATATAAATTTTTTATTAAATAAAACTTGTTTTTATAAATAAGTTATTTTAAAGATCTGATAGGAAACAATTATTTCACCAACGCCAATTAATTTGAAACTTATTATATGACTAAAGAAATTAATGGTATTTATAACAGATGGAGTATAGTTTTAGAAAGAAAGGAGTTTATTAAATGAAATCTGTTGTATATAATGAACTTAACAATAAAAGAGGTGTAGTATTGCACACCCCTCTGTTTTTTTGTTTTAATGAAAATATCAGCTTTTAACCTCATAGTAACATGCTTCTTTCATCAAATTGCATTCACCAAAAAAAGGGAGAATTGGGCAACTCTTGCTTTCTACTTTTCAAGTCTTTCACTTTTTAAGCACTGCTCTGCAGTCATTTCTTATGCTTTGTCTAACTATGTTTATATATATATATATATATATATATATATATATATATATATATATATATATATATATATATATATATATTTTCTGCAATCCCTTTTTTTCTCTACTTGTTTTTACTTTTTTAATATTCTATTGTATGTTTATCACATTCATTAATGTTTTTATTTATTTTTTCTATTTTTTTCTTCATTCCTTTCGTCTTTCTTACACCTCAAAACAGGATGTACACGTAAAGTTCTTTATGTTTTGTGGCTAAAAATTGAGAACAATGAATACTTTTGAAGACTTTAGAAATGACCTCACAAACTACAAATTACATTAATAAGTGGGTAGTGCCAGATTCAAGAGTTATAGTTAGATTAGATATATGTTTGTGAGAAATCTATGTTATAAAAAGATTGTGATATTTTCTTAAACTATTATTCTTATCATCATTACCCTAATTCAATACACGAATTTTTTAAGTTTGTACGAAAAAAAGTATATGAGAAAATGCGATATGGGAAATCATCCCTCATCAATTTCCGTTTTAAATTATAAAAATTCCATTTTTTTTTTTTTTAGAAAAAATGCAATGATCAAAAGCTTTCTTTGAAGCCAGGCCGTTTTTAAAACGAGTTAAGAAAGAGTATATCAACATTTATTCAATTTCGAGTATGATATTTAGCCACTTAAGTTTAAACAAATATGTTTAACTTGCTCACTTTAACAATAGTAAATTTAAATTTGTTTATAGAAGTGAATGTGTTGGAATTCATAAATACCTATGTAATTACCATTTAATTAAGGATTGCTTAAAAAATAATTTGCTAAAAATACGTTTTAAAAAATTGATATGCTTTTTCGTTGAATATTACAGGGAAGTATATTAAAAATTGCAAAAAAAATATATTTTTATAGTACTTGTCTCGATATTTTTTTTTTTAATTTAGCATTTGAACTTCCACATTTACTAAAGATCATGTTTAACTCCAAGAACAATAAGTTAATTAAAGTGGTGAGATAACCGAAGTTAGTGTAGGTTCTCGAAAAATTCCTTTTATATATACAAATAGGATATGTAACCATTTAGCAACACAGAGGGATTGGTTTTAAAATAATAATTTTAAATTCACATTAGATACTGTAGCAACAACTGATCAAAAGCTGTTTAATAATCATTTCTCTAATAATAATTACTATGATTCATTGCACTGCTTTATCATTTTTGTTTATGCGGTATATATCATTGTCCTAAAGTTGCTCAAAAAGTCTCTACCTACTTTTCTGTAGAAAACAAAACCCTTCATAATTTTTTTCTTTTTTTAGTGAAAAGCTATAAAAAAAATCTCATATATTATATTAACAATGAGTATATGATATCATTCACTCTCTGAGTTAGACAATTTTGAAATTATATTAAAATTTCTATAGTAATTAGAGAAAAAATCAATTCGTATTATATAATTAATATGAACTTCATTGTATAAGCTAGTTTTATAAAATCAAATTAAATTTATCTTATTTCTAACACATTTTAATCTTTTAAAAAACTTTAAATTAATTAATATTTTAAAACTTTTGACACAATATTAACTTATAATTCTTATTTTATTCCTTGAAGCAAAATACTCTGATTCACCCTAAAAACTCACAAGACAACATGATGATTCACCCTATTAACTTATAGATCTTAGCATTAATGTCTGAAAGATTGGGTATTAATATAGGTATATTGTTTGCCGTATACGTTATGGTTTGTATTATATAGATCACAAAATGATTTGTTTCCCCTTCTCCTTTTGAACATGTGATGAGTTAAGTTTGGATAGAAAAGGCACACATTAGTCACAAAATGAGAATCCCAAAATCCAGAATGTGAAATTGTAAATATTTGCACTTGTGAGAAAAGTGGCATTGGAAGCAAGAAGAAAGCATGTGCACGTGGTGTTGTTTCCATGGAAAAGGAAAGAAAAGTTGGACTTGAATAATGGGCTCCAGTCCAAAATACAATTATGGTACTGTGTTTCAGAGTTGGATAATGATTATGGGCCTATAAGAACTCATCACCCCACCTTCACATTGTCTCCTTTCAAAACAAAAAGATGCTGCCGACATTGTAAACACTTCCACAATGACCTAACTCAAGGGATAGCTAAGTAAAAACTGTAACAAAAATATATTACTGTATTGTTATGTTCATATTATTCTGTCACTAAATGTGAGTTAGATGATGTGGGCCAATATTTCTGCTTTGAAGTAGACCAAATATATTGAAATAACATTAGGTTTGGTTTTTTGTTTGAGGAACACTTGCTTCCAAATTGGGGAAGGGTATAGGGTCAAATTTTAAATATCCCTGAAAGGAGGAGCGGTTGTATCTATTTGTCTTTTGACAAGAAAAGATGTGTATTTTGAAAATCATTTTTGTTATTGTATCAATTTTAGTTTTAAAAAACATGTTTTTCCACTGAACTAGATAACAGGAACAGGGGAGACAAACTATCAATATTGAATCATATTTTTATTAGAAACGTGATATTCGTTAACTCAAATAAGTACATACAAGTATTATTACCTTGAATTGCAATTAAATTAAAGTTATACAAAATCTTAATATACAATTTTTCAAAATTAATGAAATATTTAGACTAAAGAAATGTACAAAAATCATATCAAATTTGATATTTAGTACATATTATCTCTCTTTCCACGATCATTTTGGGTTGAAGGCTAGGAAATGATATTATGTACATTTGCAGTCATTAATTGAAAAAGTTAAGAGTTAAGAAACATTGACACTAACTTTTTATTTATATATCAGTGAAAGGTTAAATATGCACGTCCTATATCGTGGATTATTACTGATTTTCTAGGTCTTGCAAACTTACCAAGATGGAACATTCACACTGAATTAGCATGTCCTAGATGCAACTTTGATTTTATTCAAAATAAGATTGGTGATGACAAAAAATGGTGTTTCATAAGTCATGCTAGGTGGATACAAGGCACTAATTTATATTAGTACGCATCAAATTTTATGGAAATTTTAAAGAGAAATCCAGCCGTGTTGTAACAAGTGCAACTGTCATACAACAAGTTAAAAATCAATTTATATTACTTATAATTGTGGTGCTCTTGTAATTTATCATTGATGGTATTTTAGAGTGAGTACAAGTTTGAGAAATAGAGAGTATTCTTTCTTTGAATTTCTTAGTTTGTAAACTTGTTCATAAGCAGTGATTCTCCGTGGAGTTGGATATACAGTGTTCTTCCCAATTTCAACCGTTTTTTATTCTTATCTTCTAAAGTAATTCACAAATAGGAAATCATCATCTTACCTATATCATATAGAATTTGATTACAGATACTTGGCATTTTGTTGAACATGTTATGCAGTAATGTTTTTCATTTTCATAATTTCTGCAACATAAATCAATATCATTTTATTCAAGAATTTCTTGGAACATTTATTCAAGAGGTAAACTTTAGACTTTAGATAATCGATCTGCAGTCAAATAAATCCCTCCTCACAAATGGGCATAAGGGTTCCTGCATGAGCCTAAGAGATTCCCAAACACCATTTACCCAAAGATGCCTTCAGATTTTGTAATCATGCCTTGTGCCTCTGACTGTGTCTAATGAAGAAAATCATTAAGACAAACCAAAATGGGACAAGACACTTTTCGTACCACCTTCCACGTGTTCTCAAGAAGCTTTGAACCTTCGATTTATATCCTTATTTTAACACCATCATGCATATTTGTTCTTTGACTTTATTCTTGCACATGCATTTTCCCATACAACCACGAAAAATCTCATCAGCAAAAGAATATACAGATAAAAATCTCACCATTTCAATTGCGTAACAACCAAAAGACCACAGGATCTCATAATGGAAACATAACTACAAATTAAAAAAACCCTCCAAGGCAAAGATATATCATGATTACTTTAATGATCCACAAACTCTCGACCTCAAGTACTTGGAAGAATTAACTTAGAATGTGACAAACAAAAAAACGCAGAAACATCAGATAGAATGTCAAGTCAAAGGCACAAAAAATGTCTAATTTATCATGGCATGTGTTGGTTTTGTCCTTTTCTCTTCACCATATATCATTCCATCAGAATTAGCTCTCAGTTAGCAACTCTAAGAGGTCACTCTTCTTCATTTTTGAGAACCCTTTCAGGCCTCTAGACTTTGCAAGCACCCTCAATTCAGACAACTTTAGTGCACTCAAATCTTCGTGTTGAACAGCTGGCTGCTCCTCCACACTCTCGTCATTATTGGTTTGCTCAAAATCATCATCCTCTGACAATGCAGCTATCTCAATGTTTGGGAAGAACAGCTCATCCTTTGAATCAATATCTAATTCAGAGTCAGGCTCTGGTTCGTCATCATGCTTTAAATCTATCTGATCATGACTGTTCTCTCCGTCCTCACTGGCTACTGGCAAGACATTGATATCATCCTCATTGTTAGGGATGGGCTGGTATTTTACGCGAGGAACGGGAGACCTTCTCTGGAAACTTGATCGAGGCCTAGTTACTGAGGAGACATGGCCCTCTTGTGGCTCATCCTTGGGAGTACTGTCTAAATCAGAAAATTTGGTTTTTCGTCCTCCATCGTATTGGTTACTATCTTGCAACTGATCTGAACTAAGATCATTTCCTCTGGCCCCTCCACTACTTCTCTTCACCTGCTCAACAGAGTGTTTCTTCAGCAGTTTGAGGAGGGAATCTACAGTGCTGCTTTCTTTAGTGTGTACTCGAGAGGCTTCAACTTTCTTTTCTTCTTTGGATGCAGCCCTCTCACGCAGCCGAGCCTGGACCTTCCTGAATAGCTCAACAATCTCCTTCTCTCTAGGACCCGGGGCTGAAGTGGACTGGAATTTTCCTGAGGTTGAAAGAGACAAAGGTGGTCCATTTTTCAAAGAAAACATATCATCATCAAAGCTCTCAAAGTTATCTCTCCCATCATTGGTCCTGTTCCGGCCTCTGGAGTGCCCGTGCTTGTTTTGCCTTGAGAAATCTGGGTTTCTCTTTGCTTCACATAGAAAAGATGCACCCCGAATGCCACACTTTAGCCCTCTAACTTTGACATGGGAATGAATTATGTGATGACCTAGAGAAGAGTGAGAATATACAGCAGCAGTTCGTCCAGAAACACCTGAACACGGGAGGCACTTTCCTTCTGTCATTCCACAACCTTCAATACCACCAAAATAATTTAGTTCCATGGAGAAACAAGTAAATGAGAACAGAATAATTGTTAAGAAAGGTGTTAAATGAAACAAAACAGCCTGTCCTGGCAAAACTCACGGGAATGCAACAGATAGTCAACCTGAGTTTAATAAAGAATTAATTATAGATGTCAAGACTAATCAAAAGGATCCAACTCTAGAAACCCTAAACCCTAAAAACAAACTAATCATGTTAAAATACAACCACTATGACTTAACACTATTCTACAAGCAGCTTGCCGATAAGGCATGCAGAGATACATTGGTTCAATCATCCTAGAAAAAAGAAGACAAACTTTGAGTTTGTTGAGTTCCCCTCTGAGTCATCAATATAAATCCCGTTTCCCATAGTCAAAAGACTAACATTTTAATCACTGAACTTTGATATTTGTTTTCTCTAAATGGATGCCGAAAACCGTGGTAGAAAATGATATATAATATAAAAACTACCAACAATTGCAAAACGCATTGCATGACAAAGGAGACCATATAGAAGGGCAAAAATAGAACTTATTCAATAAGTTCTTATCACAGCTTGTGTTATAAATTTGACTGAAATTAATTGAAATAAGCTAAAGCTAACTTTGATAAACTATATCAAGTTATTAAAACAAACTTAAAAGGCAAATCAAAGTGGTGTTGGCAATGCAATTTGATTCTATTTTCACTTAAAAGTACATTTGAACCAGACATAAAAGTTATATACAGTTTGTTTTAGTTTGGTTTGAAAATATAATAAAATCCGAATCAAACTAAACCACTTTTTGTACTTTGGATTGAATCGGTTTATTTTAATTCCTAGTTCTAAATTTTCTTTTATTAAAGGTTGAAATCATTAAAACCTAACACTGCATACATAAAAACATAAAAACATTGCTAGCTGCCACAAAGATAATAAACTAATAAAAACGTAACATTTTCATCAATATTGCAACTGTACATTGCAATAGGACAGAGTAGAGATAACCAAACCAAATAAACCTAAGCAAAGCAAAGCATTACATAAATCACGGCAAACCATTACACTAAACCTATCCAAATAATCCGAACTATTAGTAAAATCATTGGCAAATAAACCTTACCAGAGCATCACAGTAAACCACACTTCCAAATAACCTCGCGTGTCCTACAGTACACTTCATACACGTACCATATTCGACCCCCAATAAAAACAAAGATAATCAACTAATAAAAGCAGAACATTATCATCAATTAAACTTCAATTGCAACAGTAGATTGCAACAGGAAGATTAGAGATAACCAAAGCATCAGTGTCCAAATAAACCTAACAAAAGCATCACAATAAACCACACTTCCGAATAACCATCCCTGTCCTACAGTACACTCACATACCAACCATATTCGACACGGCAAAGCATTACACTAAACCTATCCAAATAATCCGAACTATTAGTAAAACCATTGGCAAATAAACCTAACCAAAGCATCACAATAAACCACACTTCCAATAACCTCCCCTGTCCTACAGTACACTTCACACACCTACCATATTCGACCCCCAATAAAAACAAAGATAATAAACTAATAAAAACATAACATTATCATCAATTAAACTTCAATTGCAACAGGACAGAGTAGAGATAACCAAAGCATCAGTGTCCAAATAAACCTAACCAAAGCAAAGCATTACATTAAACCTGTCCAAATTATCCTAAGAGTTAGTAAAATAATTAGCAAATAAACCTAACAAAAGCATCACAATAAACCACACTTCCAAATAACCATCCCTGTCCTACAGTACACTTCACATACCTACCATATTCAACCCCAAAATAGAAATGCAGATTTTATAAAAATCAATAGATCTGGAAGCAATAGAAATTTGTCACACAAACAATTATATGCTTCCTTGTGATTCCTAGAAACCACAACAAAGGGAAAACAAAACAAGTCATTTCCTTACTTTACAGATTCATCAATTTCACGATTTTCATCATCGGCAGAGCTATGGTTTACTTTTAACATTAAACATTAAAACGATATCACAAGTATTTTGATCCCTAAGAACGGCTACTAAACAATAAATAAGTCAAATATCATCATCACCAAAGACCTCGAAGGAAGCCATTGTGGCTGAACAGAAAACAAATAAAAAGAGGAAAGCGATTCATCAAGAGAGATTTAGGGAAGAAAGGGCAACCACTATTCCTTGAAAAGTAATAACTGAAGAGGAACGAACTGCCAGTGCTTGGTAATGCAGAATTTACTCATTTCTAATAATCATGTTTCCGGAATTATGGAAATAATTTTCCCTTCTTCTAGAGACACTCTAAGTATAAAATTGTCAACTCAAAGCAAAAGCTACTAATCACTTCTAGTCAAACCAGGGTTTTGAGGCTAGATCAATTTTACCTAACAGTAGCAAAACATAAATTTTTTTTATAAACTCAAGTTTGATGGCAGTCAAAATCAATTTTCATGATTCTCACCATGAAACTAAACACACTCAGTAATCAATTGAAAGAAACACAACTAATTGGATAGAAATTGGCATAATTTTAACTGGAAGATTGTTAGCAACCAAAGAAAGAGAACCCAAGAAAATCGAACAAACAAAGGAATCTCACTTCTCTATGAATGTTTTTATTGAATTCTCAAACAAAACAAATACTTAATTCCAACTCAGTATCCCAAAAGAAGCACTCTTCCTTACACACAGGATCAAAGCCTGTCACAGTGCACGAATCAAAAGTCAAAAGTCCCTCTTACAACTAATGGTTGGTCTTTATATAGACCAACCTACATACAACACTCACTAACCAATGCTAACAACCATAACTGTCCTAGCCTAACAACCTAATTTGTCTTTCTCTATTTAATTCTTTTCTACAGTAAACCTTCCACCCCTTGATTGTGCTGATCCCAATTCCTAACAAAGATCTAAAGAAAGAAGAATGAATCAAACATAGGAAGGAAAAAACGTCCCAGTAAAGTTTGAAGGAACAGAGTTCAAATAAGATGAACCTTTTGTGGAATAATCAATGAAGTGAGATTTCAAATCCTAATACGGTTCCGAAGCAAGAAATGCAATAAAAATGAGGAGAAATAAAAATTTACCCCAAAAAAACAACTGTTTTAATGGCCGCTAATCAAAACTAATCTACTATTTGAATCCCATCGCAGCTGAGGGCCACTCCGCTCCAATATTGTTTGTGCCATTATAGTGTCATGTTGTTGACTACTATGATTTTCACAAGTACAAATAAACTCTTCCACTCAATCCCCCCCACTCAAAAAAAATCAAGACAAACAACAAGTGGTTACAAAGAAAGAAAACCTACATCAGAGAAAAGAGCACTTCCATTAATAGTGGAGGTCTAAAAAACATTATTAACCATTAATTAACATCTCAATCACCAAGGGTAATCCCGGTGTAGATTTTCACTTGCAAATGTAACATTCCATTCAACAAATAGATGGCGGGCAATAGAAGCCAGCTCCAAAATCACAAACATACAGAACATTATATCATCAACCCAACCTCAAAACATCAATTCCCGAAAGAACGAAGCCTCAAAGACACTTAATAGCCACGCCAACGGATAAGAAACAAAAGTAAAAACACACACGACGGGGTTAAGAAACCATTAAAAACAAAACAGAAAAAGAAGACAACGGCCACGGGGAAAGAAGCTTTCTATCATAAGTCATAAAGGTATGAATTTTACAGGAATAGGACAGATAATTTACCCAACTAAACACACAGTACTGAAAACCCCATTGTTTAACTGGCAATTTAAGCTCAAAAATGAAACGGGGTTTTGAAGCTGAAGCACTCAAGCGTGGCTAAGGTTTCAGCATGATTAGTTTTGGTGTTCTATAATAATGATTGAGAAGGAAGAATCATAAAGTTTGAGAGAAGAAGAGGGAATTAGAGTGAGAGAGACACTAACCAAGGTTTTTGGAGAGGAGGGGGTGAAGCGTTTGCGACATTGGTGCAGAGGAGATGAGAGGGAACTCTCACTCAATGCCGCTTTTCATGCGATTCGTAGGTTCTTTTGTTTGATAAGGGATGTTGTTGGAAATATGTAATATTTTCAGGGGCAAAATGATCATTGTACTTCCTACTAACTAAACTTCTGGACTGGATCAATCACAGTTTTCAGACAGCTACTTCCCACAACCCTCTATTTGAACCTGCACCTCCGTAATTTTTTTAAAATGACTATTTTATCTTCATTAAAAGTGATTTTTGGAATAATGTTCTGAAAATATTTTTGGAACATATTTTTTAAATTTTATGAAATACACTGGGAAATATTGGATTATATCTTGTCTTTGATATATTATTCGATTACTATATCATAAACATAATGTGTTATACTTTTTTTCAAAGAGATAAGATTTCAGAAGCCCTTCAATGTATCCTTTCAATATTTGCAATTATTTATCAATTAATATTCACTTAGAAAAGTAAGTGCTAGAGTATCATGCATAGGGAACCTTCATTTATTATTGTGTTCAAGTATGATTGGAGTTGTGTTCACTCCTCATTGATGTATATAGTTTAACTCTTATTTCAAATACATTGAGTACTTCACCTTATTAATAGATTGGTCCAAAAACTTTCAATTTCTAGTAAGAGCAAGTTATAAGGAAACAAATTTTCCATAAATTAATTTATAAAGAACTTTCTTATATTAAAATTTTTGAAGTTTATTCTTATTATAAAATGTAACATGTTATCATCATAAGGATTTTAACCTATTGGACTAGTTATGAACATGTCCAATTTTACAAAACTTTTGTGAGCATGTGTCTAGCATAAGGTTTACAATTATGTTTTTTATTCGTTGTCACTTCCATGAAAGGTTAGAAGTTGAATATCTTCCTCTAAAAGGCCCTATTTTTTTTATAGAACAATTTAAAAGAAATAAATAACCACTAGAAAATTGTAATTCTTCCAAAAGCTGTTACGATTGGGTGCATTTGCGGTTGCAAGATTTAAAATCTGAGTGAATACAATTCAATGTTTAGAATTACTTCTCAATTGACTCTTTTTGGAGAAAAAGCTATTGATAGCAGTGTTAGAGAAAACATTTTTCACTTTTCATGCAACTAATTTCCTCATACAATAACGATAGTAGGAAAAAGGTTTTCAAAAATATTCTTAATCAATTTCATGTCTTTTTTTGAATAGCAAATAACAAGCTTTTGATGAAGAATCATGAAGTTGGTCCAATTAGTTCTGTTCCACTACAATGTTTGATTCATAAATAAAGTTTTATAAATATCTCTTCTCAACATAGGACAATAATGTGAAACAAAGAAAGAGAACAATGAAAAAGGTAACAAACAAAATGAAAATATATGCTATCGTTATGGTGACAAAGGCCATTGGCTTCATATTTAACATACACAAACATAAACATATTTTTTCTATGATGACAGTGATTTTAATTATGATTACATGGAAACTGCTCATCATAAAATTTCTAATTTCTTTGCTAAACCAAATGAAAACATTTATCACCTTATGGCTGCAGAGAGTGCTAAGAAATACATTTTTATATTATCTTCATAAGTAAATGATAATGTTTAATGATTTTTATGTGTAAGATTTTATTGATAAAAAGATTAATCTTCTAAATATATGTTTTCTACACAATCTTCTTTAATACTGTTAATTAAAAAAAATAACATTAAACGTTAACACCAGCACCAATGATGAAGAGTGTTTCACTAATAATAAAACAGCTTATACAATTTTTAAAAGTAATATTTTTTTTTCTGTTCATTGGTAATGCAAAAAATTAGTATTAGTATTATTTCTGTTACTACAAATATACTCAAAGAGCTAATATATTACTAGAAGGAGATAAAAGGTTACATACTAAAAATGCATTTTATTCTCCTCAGTCAAATAAAAACTTATCAGTTTTAAATGAAAAATGAACGATTGTGAGTAAAAGCAAGAACAAGTTTATGTGCGTGCGATACAGCCAATTTTAACTGAAAGGTTCTTTTCATAAGCTCACTGACTAGACGAAACAGATATCAAACAGTATCCCCCTTCAAATTCAAAATGGCAAGAAGTGAGCACTTAGGGAATGTGAGTCCATTCACACTAGGACTTCACAATTCTATATCATTGTCATCGAGCACCAGAGAAATAGAAAATACCTGAAACCATGATATTTCTAATGGTGCAGCCTTTAATGGTCTTTAACAAACAGACCAAAATCTAGTCAGTTTAAGATCCAAACCAATGACTTACGAATAGAACAAAGGGTAGAGGAGTCCTTGCTAGAACTTAGCTCACAATCATGTTTGTGTTGTGAAGAACGAACCAATCGCCTAAGATGCAAGCAAATGATAGCCATATAACATCACCGCCCCATTGAAACAATTTAAAAATGATCTATTTTATTCTTCATCTGTGCTTCAAGGAAAATCCACAAGAAGAAACTAGGGAATGCATAAAGTAAAGTAGTTAGTGCTTCCCGGGACAAAAGCTTAGGCTTTGTGACTCTTTGCCATCTCATCAACATCAAGTTCCACTTCCAACACTGGTGTATCCTTTCGCATGCCAAAATAACTGGTAAAGGAGTCAAATATGTCAATTATAATCAATTCAAAAGAGCACCCCCTTTTAGTGCATGATAAATTTAAGGTTCAGTACATCAGAAGGTCCCTAAATTTTTTGGAAATTTCATTTAATTAGATCCCATAAAGTATAAAAAAATAGTTAGGTCTTTGATCTTGTAAACATTTTGGCATTGGGGTCCATGGAGTTAATTTAAAATGGCTTTGATACTGCTAGAAACATAACAATTTGTGTCAGTTTTAATAACTCCAGGGACTCAATTACAAAAATTATAAAAAAAATCGAGGATCCCAATTACAATTTTTTAGTCTAAGGACCTAATTAAAAACTCTAAAAAGATCAAGGACATAACAATTAATTAGCCTAAGAAATTAACTTCACCTGTTTTGTACACGGCCATGGTCTACAGCGCTTCGCAGGCAATATATGACTCTGCCTACAATGTCTGTCATCTGAACTGGACCAAATGTTCGACTATCATTTGCTTCCTGCTGTTTGGGTTAGGAGCATTAAAAAATCAATTATTCTAAGTGTTCCACAACCAATTAAGGAGGGAAAAACATTACAACGTCAAAGAAAAAGGAGTGACTATATGAGGTTCAAACTTAACTATATCCTCAGTTCTCACCTTAACCATACGGTGCTACATGGAAAATATTGAGAGTTTGACACTAAGCATTCGCAGGAGATTTTTTCGGTCTGATAGAGGTGATTTTGTTTGTCTTCAGGTTACTACTATGGTTATTGTCCAGAAATAAGCAATTTTGGTATTACAAAAAAAGAAAAGATAAAAGTCATGAATGAATTAAAACATAGATTGAACATTTCCACTCGAGAAATCCAAGTCGCAAATGATCTCTAGGCTCTAGCCATATCATAAACTGAACTGCAGAAGTTACTTAACTGAATTGCCATGGTAAGCTGTGGTCTATTTCATTATGTCTTGAAAAAAAGGGGGTTTAAGTAAAAAATAAGTCTGCATCCAGTCAACAATGTCAAATCTGTTAACAAGTGCAGTAAAATATAGTATATTGGTTCACACTATCTACTGACTCAACAAACATCCGAAGTCTTACCTCATTAGATGAGGTCAACTATATTATCTACTAACTCATCATAGAAAATTATTTTAACCAAACCAACCGTCGAAACAAATCGATTTATTATTTTTTGTAACAATCTAGTTATTGGACTAATTTTACATGCAAATTTCAGAAAATTTAAATAACTACAAGCATGCGTCCACCTTGCTTTCTGCTTTTATATCAATAATAACTCATTGCTTGATTAAATGATATTTTAATCCAACACGTTTACCTTCGCTTTCAATTTTTCATTTTCAGCCACTACCCAGCATTGGTCCTTCTCAAGAGTAAAGGGTTCATCATTTTCATCAGTAGAAACCATTTCATAACCTTCAATCGCAGCTAATCTTCTGACTAGGTAGTTATCTGGCTTCTCAGGATCCTTCAAAACCACAACATCTCCTACAAAGACACGCCTGTAAAAGAGCCAAATCCATCACTAATAAGTAATGCAGATTAATTACTACACTCCACATGAAATGGTCAATCATCAGTCAGTCTCATCGTTTGCGGAATTCAAAAAGAATAAGAACAAAATGGAGCAACATCTAGTTTCAACATTATGTAAAAGTCACTAGGCAATCCTTTCGCTTTTTGGAAGGGGATCAGCACAACCTAATAACAAAATAACAAAATATAAATAATACACAAAACCACTGCACATTATACGCATGAAATTTGCCACACCACTGAAGGGCAACTAATTTATAGTTTTATACATAACATTTGCTACAACCAACCATGGCTCTGAACTATAACTTTACAATATTCAAGATATGTCAGATTCGTAGGTAAGAGCCAGCTCAGAGTTTTAACTACCAAGCTGATAAATGATGGGAAATTTTGATATCTTCACAAAGAGTCAAATTGTAATTAATACTAGCACAGTCCTACCAACTTAAATGGACAAATTTATTGTTGTTACAACAAAAACATACAGTCAGACACAAATTCTAGACTCATTCTAGTCTCTCATACAAATCTCCATGGGTCACCACTTATTGACAAGAAATCGCTATCTGAACAGGAAATGAGATCTGACATTTCACTGTTCCTTGCAGCAACCATGTTATAGAGTAGCCTCCCACAATGTAGGGTATGCAGAGAGTTGGTGCATGGAATCCAATTGTTTATACTGTGAGCAAGAAGACTGTTTCCACAAGAAGCACCTTACCACGACATTACACAGAAGCTAAACATAATGTTGCACTGAGGCTTGCTATTGGAAAGCCACCTTAATTAAAATTACCCCTATCCCACTTCAATCCTGGTCTCTTTGAGGCTACCTTAATTGTAATCTCAAGGGAGTGTGGTCTCACTTCAACTAGAGATATGACTTAAGTAGAGCTTATAAAACGTGGGTAATCCTTATCTTATAAATCACTTTTGTAAGATTCAGTTAGGCCATAAGTCCAAAACTCTAAAATGGTATGAGTTTTATCCCAAATCCACTATTGGACAACCTACATTGGTCCAGGCCCATAGCTTTGGGCATAAGAGGGTGTATGCGAAAGTCACCTTTAACCATTTACTATCATTTTGGTCTATAAACTTAACTACATACAATCATTTTAGCTTTTCAAAGTACTTCCGAATTTTGAATTAAGTCCCGCATTAAATGTAAATTATTAGAAGATGGTGAAGGTGAAAATCGAGATGGACTACAAAGTGGTGAGAAGAAGGTGAAGAATATAAGAGATACAAATAGAATAGAATGGAATAATTGAGATATTTATGCTAATAATTTTCATGCAACATGAAGACTTAATTGAAAATTCAAAGTACTTTAGTAAACTAAAATAATAGTAAGTGATTAAGTTCATATACAAATTAATAATAAGTGTGTCAAGTAGGCACAAACTTTAAACTTTAACAAAGACTTGGTAGGATTAAAGTGACAATGGAATCACACTTTCAGGGATCTTTTATGAATTTTAATACTTTTAATAAGTGTTGACAACTTATACTTTCGAGAACCAAAGTGATTGTTTACCCTCACATTTCTGAGTAGTAAATACCAATGCATTCCCTAACTGCATAAGATAAGCACTATATATAAATCAGACTATTCATGTAACCATAGACTTTAATTCAACAATTCCCAATATATAAAATTTGTTTCCAAAAGGTGTGAATGGGAACTTTTTCAGCTAATATTTCTCTCTTTATTATGATGACCATTTGTGGCATTGTGTAGCATAGTCGTCCTCTTCCTCCATTGCCAAGGTTGCTCACTATTGAAGGTCTATCTCAGCCATATCTTGCCCTTAGGACCTTGATTCTGATGCCCCTACCCACATGTCTAGTAATTTTCATTTACTCTCATGTTAATTAGTCCAACATCCTATCTCATATCACCTTGGCTGATGACACCAAATAGGTTGTTACAGTTGTAGGAAACACGAAACTTTACCTCTTATTCCTTTGGATTTTGTGTTATATTAATTGTCTATTTAATCTTATTCACATTGATTTATTTATTGAGCAGTAAGTGGCAACAAGATCAATCAAGTGCATCTTCCTCAATATTATAGTGTTCGGTAAGGTTATAAATGTTACTCTCTTGATACTAATTTTTCCACTGATGCACGGTCTTTTAAATTTCCTCTTTCAATTATCACCATAGATCTCACACTACTGTTGATGATCCTCCAGAAGCCCCTACTGACTCACTTCCTGCTCCAGCATCTCCTTCTGTGGTAGATAATATCCTAGAGATAATCTCCCCATTGCCATTAGAAGGTTTTTGTTCATTCATAATCCCCATCCAATTTCTAAATTCGTTAATTATCATTGTTTTCTACACTATATTGTGCTTGTGTATCCTCTTCGTAGGTTGTTTTTGTTCCTAACACCACCTAAGTCAGTTTTACACCCAAGACAGTGTCAAGCAATGGAGGATGAGATAATCCTACTGCATGCTAACAGTCCTTAGGAGTGATGCCTCCTACTCAAGGTAAACTCCTTTTACTTATCATTGGATTTACAATATGAAAGTTGGTCCAAGTAGTCGGGTGGATCACCTTAAGACTCATATGGTTGCTATGGACACACTCAAGCTTATGGTCAAAATATCATCCTCATACTTTTTTTCTAGTTGCCAAGATGCCATTTGTTCACCCATTCTCTAATCCTTGGCTGTTAGTGCTCGTGGCCTTTGTTTTAGCTTGATATTAAAAATGCCTTCACAGTAGCTTCATGAGTAGATTTGTATGAACCAACCTCCAAGTTTTATTTCTCACAATGAACTAATCCAGTTTGTAAAACTCAGTCACTCTTTTCATAGCCTAAAGTAATCTCATAATCAAAGCGTTCTTGGCCTTTTGTTTTAGCTTAATATTAAAAATGTCTTCGTAGTGAGCTTCATGGGGAGATTTGTATGGAGCAAACTCCAAGTTTTATTTCCCACAATGAGTCTAATCCAGTTTGTAAACTTAGTCACTCTTTTCATAGCCTAAAGTAACCTCGTAATCAAAGAGTTTAGTACAATTTGATGTGGTTCTAATTATTCAATCTGTTCTTCGTGTAATTTTCTAAGAAAATGCATCTTTTTGGTTATTAATGTTGATGACATTTACATAACTTGAGATGCTCATAATAGTGTCGATAAACTATTGAAACAATTATTTCATCACTTTCAAAACCAGAGATAAAGGCATATAAATAATTTTTACATATTGAAGTAGCTCATTCCAACTCTAGTATTTTTGTTTTATTTCTCAAACAAGTATATGACTATGTAATGGATAGTTCTGTGGAACTTAGCATGTTAGATGACACTATCTTATGGATCCTAATGTCTACCTTTCCCTAGTTAAGGAAAGTCGTTGATTGATCCAAAAAGGTATCTTTTAAAAAGTGGACTTTAAGTTTAACTCAAACTTATAAAATCAACTTGTAAGATGACTTTTGCACCCACTTATATATTATAATTTGGTCATATCTTTAGTTAATGTAGAATTTTCAACACACTCCCTCACAATGAGGACTGGTCATCTCAAGCGTAGGACTAGATATTTGTAAGTAGTCTAATAGCGAGAGCAATAGCAGGTGTCACAATAGGCTCAACAAGCCTCGATGAGATAGGCTCTAACACTAGAAAATAGACTTTAAGTCTAACTCAACCTTATAAAACCAACTTAGTAAGGTGAAATTTGCATCCACTTATATATTATAATTTGACAATATCTCTAGTTGAGGTGAGATCTCCAGCACACCCCTTCACACCGAGGATATCAAGGATGGGAATGATAACAGGTGTCATAATAAGCCCAACAAAACTTCAATAGGATAGACACTAATAAGCTTTGATGTCATCTTAAACAGTGAACTTTAAGTTTAACTCAAGATGAGGTTTGCACTCACTTATATACTCTAATTTGATCATATCTCCAGTCAATACGAGAACTCCAATAGTATCATAGACTAGTTAGTAGTTTGCAGTTAAGTTAACTTACCATCTTCCCTTAAGACATTTCCTTTGTTGTTTTAGACTTTCTGTGATGAGTTAATTTTTGCCATCTCCTTGTGATAACAAATAGGATTCAACCATTTGCATTTTGAGGTATGGCAAGAAGTCTCTTGGTCAAGGTTTACTTTATGACAATATTCACAACAATCCTCACCTTACAAACCAATTTTTTAGAGTTGAATTAGACTCTAAATCCAATTTCTAAGAAATACCATTCCATTCGACTTCTTATCTCCATTATATTGAATTGAGTTTGTTTGTAACTGCACCTAATCTGACGGGGATGTTAATTTACATAGGTAAATTGGGCCCATTAGCCCATTTTAAGTATGTATTCATGTACATTGTTGCAATAATAACTAACTATTCAAAGTGAAAGAAAAATTTCCTAATCATATCTATCTCTCTTTCTACAGTCATCATATGCATTATACGAGCCAGAAGTAAATGAAGTTTCAGCAAATGAAAATGGTACAAGCCAAAAGCAACCCTACCTCATTTGCCTTTTTATTATTAAAAGCGGATTAAAAGCTGCAAAAGACTCAACCTCTATATGTTTTTGTCGCTTTCAACATTTAAACTTTAAATATCTATGTCTATGTCATTCCGCTATCCTGGATGGAGCCAGCACCTAAATGGTGTCCATGCTATTTAAGGTTGTCCAGATAACATGGGTAAACCATAATTTCACAAGAAAAGGTATTTTAAGAGTTCAGTGTGACAAATATATGACAGACCAGTTGTAGAAAAAGTGGGGGTTTATCTCAACTGAAATTGAAAAGAAAATAAGTGACTAAAAGAACTTTTAAGCAAGGGTTGCATAGATGTCCAAGAAGATGACACCATACCACAAGTCTAAGAAAGGTAAAGCAAATAGAAGCCTTTTATGCAAAACATTTATACTATAACTCTAGCTTTAGAAGACCCACATCAAACAACTAGCAATAACAGTCAATGATTTCTACAGAAGGATAGTGTGTTATATTAGATGAATATGAAATTACGTTGGGTCTGCAGTTGGCAATTTCCGAACAAGAGTTACTGCTTTTCCATCAATAGTAGGGGTCATCTCCTCTCCTTTATTCCAATGCAAGAACGTCATCCTTCCTTGAAAGAAGCTTTTCCAAATAATATCCCTTGCCTCCCTGTCTGTAATTAGACCTCCTTTATAGTTCTGTTCAAATTAAACATTGAATGACAAAAAACATTTCAAAGGAGGGGATTTATAAATGCTAACAAAGTGATAAACAATCACAGAAAAGGGTAAAACAGGTAAACCTTGCACTAGGACAACTGCTGAGCTTAAACTACAAGAAGTATTTTGATAAAGGTAATTGTTTAGTTGATATTTTTCATTGCTCCGAGTACGATAAATTCACAATTGTTCAAAATGATACCTCACCTTCAATATCTAAATTAGCTCAAATATGCTTCTCAAGTCTTCAAATAATTATGTCCCAATTGTCACCTCAGATAGCAGAAACTCAACATATATAAAGAAAAAAGGAGAGAAGAGGGAACATGTGTATAAGACTATGAACAATTGTCATATTGTGGTATAAGACACTGATTTAATACTTCTATATTTTCATATTAAAATTCCACAGCACATGAAGTTTCAACTAGAACAAGCCTAACCAAATATTATTCCTAGTATTTTTTAACAGATCCCAAGTAACCCATGACTATTCTATTTATTAATTTTTACAATAAACAAGTAAAAGAAAGAGAATTCCCCAAATCAAAAGGGCATAAGGAAATTAAATAAATGCAAGAGAAATAGATAATATGATGAACAACCAAAAGAATAGTCTTTTCAAGATAAAATCATAGTCTTGAAAATTGCATTCCATCCAAACCGATACCTTTATTAACACTGGATAAATTTACATCAGAGTGGATAAGCCCTACTGTTTGAATGATAACACCATTATACAGCAAAAAATAAAAAATAAAATAAAAGACAAGGCATTTGAAAGGTTATGATTTCCTTATATCCAAGGCAGTTTAGATATACAGTTAAACTTATTGACTTTGGTAATAAATAAAAGTAAGATTTCTCAGCTTTGATAGACAAGAACACCATTCTAGGGCCATCACAAACAACAACACCAAATATGATTTATTTCAAACTACTCAGCTCCAGCTTTTACAAAACTTTCTCATCAGCATTGCCATGCTGAACACTTAAACAGAAAAACAGTTTTAAATGTAGTAGCAGTGATTAATTCCCACTAACAATCACTGAAAGAAACATTCTTTCATAGTGTCTAAAACCTGCCATACAAACTCGCATTCATTAACAAGAATCAGTTCCAAGATCAGCCAAACACGGCCTAGCCTACGAGTGTGATCTGCAAGACTGGACCTATATGAAAGCATTCGAAAAATACAGAACATTACAGAGAAAATAAAGGGATGGAAGAAGAAAAACCTTCCAGCCGTGAGAGACGGAGTATTCCATCTTGTGGGCTAAATAGCGAAACCATGTCGATAGTGAAACCATTGCAGGGTGCAGACAGTGTTCAATTGTGTGCAGAACCAGAACGCAGCAGCGGAAGAGAGGCGCTACTTCCTCTTCCTCTTCTCCACTAAACCCCCAAAAAATTTTCTAGCTATTTACGAAACCTTTTTTTCCTAAATAATAATAACAATAATAACTTTCAACAAAATAAGAAAACAATAACACATTATTTAAATAATCACTTACATTTTTATATTTTAGTACTGGGTTTTCATCTTATACCTAAAAAAGTATTTTTTTTTTTGTATGAGAAATATTTTTATATTTTAAGTTATGATAATTTTATAAGACATAAATTGAGATTATTTTTGTGTTTTTATTTAAATTTGATGTATTTTTACAATTTCTTCTTACCTTGCAAGGGATTAATTAAGACGTCTTTCTTTGTTATATAGTTAATAAATATTTTTTTATTGTATTTCAAATTATAGAAACTTAAATTAGTTAGAGAATAATTGAGACCATAGATACATAAAAAATAAATCATTTATATTTTAGGAGTATAACCTATTTACAACATTATTAGTAAATTTTTACATGTTCAGGTTTTAAGAATAAACTCATATTATCTTTAATTTTATATTAATAATTTTACAACATCATTGAGGCTTTAAACACTAATTAATATTTAATAATTTTATAATTAACTATTGGGAGTCTTAAGTAGATTTAGATACTTTTAGGCTTTTAGTATTGTGATAATTGGCTAATTAGGCATATATTTACATATCTTTTTATTTCATTATATGAAAGCTTAATACTAGTTTTTATGATGTTGATAAAATAAAATTTATAATTTATTGGGTGAAATATTTACTCAGTTATCAGATGTAATCGGAGTAAATGATAAGGGAAAAAGAAGATTTTGTTAATATTAGATCAACTTTTCTGAAAACTCTCTTCTAAATAATTTTTTGGATTTTCTTGCCACATTGTCATTGATCTAACATTGATGGTACGTCACTTTTTATCTTTTCATTTTTTTTTATGATTTTATTTATTTATTGTATATATCATGTTTGGACATCTTCTTCATGCACCTTCAAAAGTTGATTGAGACACTTTCAAATTTAAAAAAAATGTTCAAAGTGTAACTAAATTATTATTATTGTGTATATCAAATTATCTCTCATAATCTTAAAGTCCGATTACATAATCTTCTAACTCACTTCCACTAATTTTGTTTGGTGTTGTGGTCATCGGTTTGTTTCCGTCGACTATCATTGTCTATATACTTATCAACCATTTAAGGTAAGGATGATTTATTAAACATTTTTGTTGTTGATTTTGGTGGTTTCTGCAATTTGGAAGTGTTTTGTGGGTTTTTGATCTTCGTTGAAAATGAGTTTCGGAATAGATTGTTCTAGAATTATCATCCGGATCTAGAGAACAATTCTGAAACAGCCCATTTCAGACCACATTTTTTATTAAACAAATATGTTATCAAACAGACTGTTCCGAAACATGTTAAATGACTTCTGGAATGACCTATTTCAAAATTTATTTAACACTCTCAAACACCCTGTTTCGAAAAATATTTGTTTCGTGAGAAATGTGTTTCAGAACCAACCATTCTGGAAGCATGCACGTAAATAAAAAATGCTTCCAGAAACTGTATTTCGGAGATATTCCAGATCTTATATTCTGGAATATAAATAAACCTCACCCAACTTACCCGAAACGATCTATGCCTTCACCACTGCATCGCCAATGCTTTGTCGTTTCTCAACCACCACTCCACCGCCGCCTCTCAAAGCCCCTACTGTCAAAGAACACAACCACAACTGTCCATCTTCATTGCACCTCACACACCCCTTCTTTCACTGTTACATTGTTTTAACGTACAGAGGGTTAAAGTTATCTTTACAAATTGGACAGTTTAGGAATATTTTCAAAAATTTGAGGTGCTTGAAGAAGCCTTGGAGGTACAAGAAGAAGAAGTCCATGCTTGTCGCAAATCCAATGAACTTCAAATGAAGTATCTTATGGTGGTTTTCAAGAAGAATAAAAAGGTGGTTGAAAGGAATACAATTGCACAAGAAAACTTAGTCAGTACTTGCATCAGTTCATATGAATAGTTGAAAAGGTATAAGAAAATGGAAAAATCTTCTATGAAGCACTATCTAAAAAGGTTATCATCTAATCCTTTACTAAAATGGTCACATTATAATCCTTCTAAAGGAGAGAGGAGTTCGTTAGCAAGTGACTTTCTTATATATAACTTTTAGTTGTTTGACAAAATCAAATTTTCACCAAATTCTTTTGATAGATAATTGTGTTGGTTGACTCCTCCACAAGAATTGTGAAATGACTTTATGAAGTTTCCCATGACGACGTTATATGGTACCCTATATTTATATATTATATTCCACAAAAATTTGTTGTTTTGTCTATCTTTGCTAACGGTTTGACTTTGATTCACCTATTAGAGTAGTCAAAGACGATGAGGAGAAATTTACAATGGTTTTGTGCAAGTGGCAACGGTACATCTATGTTCATCCCTAAAACCGTGGTCAAGTGAAGGGATATGGTGGAGCTCTACTCAAGTGGAGCGTGTCATAATGTTCTTAACATTTTCTACGTGTATTCACATATTCAACATATCTTAACGTAAATGGACAAGTAATACCTTGCTCAAAGTAATATTAACAAACATCTTTCCTTCTCTAAAATGTAGCCCTCATATGTCGTTATATAATTCATCCATGACTCATTCAACTTGTGATTTAGAAACACATTTCTATGGTGATGTGGAATATCCATGTATGTACGAAACATTTCCCACTAGTGTGAATTGAAAGACTTTTTTGGAGATGGTTTTCTCATTGTTGACATCTTGAATATTTGTAGCCATTAAGTATTATCAAATGGGTTGCATCCATCAACGTAATTGTTATCCATGACTAGACATTCATTTATATTAGTTGTAAGGCATAATAGTGTGTGTTGAATGATCATTTCATATTGCACCTTCTTCTTCGTACTCGTTGGTTTGGATAAGAGGTTGGCTCGAGCTTTCATTTTTTGGTGTATGTATTTAATATTTGCTTCTTCAAAGTTCACAATAAAGTTATATATGTGATGGTTAGACTTGAGAAACAAATAACTCTGACCTGATACTATATATTTACGTAACCGATCATTAACTGAGTCACTTTAACATAAGACATTTTTTCTCATGTGTCTTTGGGTAAGAGTGATATGGTTATTAGTTTTTCATACCCGACTTGGTTACTTAAGTTTGTAAAATCAAGGGATTGTTTGATCACTAAAGCTCTAATCCTTTATGTAAGATTGTGTATGTCTTACTACCTTTTTTTTTAAGACGTGCAAGGTCCATTAAATATTCTTGTTTCAATTATAATTTATTAACGACCTCGACAAGATTTTGTGATTAAATTGGTCCCCTCGATTCATATTTGATTTTGAATTCTAATAGTTCTACTAATCATGTGATTATCGTTTTGCCCAACTCTAATTTTAGCACAACCTTAGATACTTGGATATCAGACAATTTGTCCTCACAATGACTTTGTGACTCTGAAAGTATGAACATATATTTTGAACAACAATGCCTAGGGCAATAACCATTTGCTCAATCATTTGATACCGTATCTTGGGGCTTTGTATAACTCTACTGTTGATTTAAATAAGCCTATTTTTTTCTAACTTCTTGGACAAAAGTTGTGTTTATGGGTTCTTAAGAAACTAAGAGGTGCAAGAGAAAATGTCCTCTTTGTGTAGACTTGTGGAGAATCAAAGGGGATAATAAGAAGGTTTTGATTATTGAAAATAAATCTCCACAATCTAGCCCCATCTAAGGATTTATATTTTCTGTCAGTCGTATGATCAATTTTGTCTTGTTTGCCAATTTGGATAAGAGACAATATATAGATATTAATAATTCAACTAGCTATTGTACTTCCTTAAGACTTTTGGGACTTTGCATGTTGGTAAGTGTTTAACATTTATTTAGGGATTCACCTCTATACCTAAGTGTGTTAACATAAATTTTGAAAATTTGTCACCCTCAACCCTATAGACTATTTTTTTCTTTAACCTCATGTTATTATAAATTTAGGAAAACACTTGATTTAGGTCAACAATACATTGCTCGATCGAATATGACTTCATGACCATGTCATTCATGCATACTTTCATGAGTTTTCTCATCTATTGTTGGAATACTTTATCTAATAGGTGTCAGTACGTGGCATGAACATTCTTTAGATAAAAAAGCATGACTTCATGGTAATGATCACTATATATATATATATATATATATATATATATATATATATATATATATATATATATATATATTTGTGTGTGTTTTGAAAAATAAACGAAATTGACATATCATCATGTTAGTCCACGTTGTAACAAGATAAATCAGGATTCTTAACCTATTTAGACTAAGCAATTCAATAAAAAATGAGATGATTTAAACAAACTTAATTGATATGTTTTATCATCATTATATTTGTTAAAATAGTGAAATTTATAACGAGTTTCTTAATATCTCAAAAATCATATTATATACTAAGTATTTGATGTATTGGTTTTTCATACTCAACTCATCCATTAGAACCTTGAGATAATATATTTCCATGAGTGTTTGATTTATTAAAATATTAATATATTAAAAAACAATCTAATTTTATATAAAATCATGTAGTATGTGACAAGTTGAGAGCCTACTGAATAAAATTTAAATCCTTAACTTGTGTCCATATTAAACACAAACGAAAAATATTAATTAATTTTTATATTATATAAGAAATACATAAATAATTTGATAAATAATAATTTAATATTCATGTTTAATTGTGTTTTTTACTAACAAAAATAAAGAATTATAAATGTTTAAGGAAATAAGCATGCATTAAATCGGTTTATATAACTTTTTTAATATAATTAGGAATAAAACTAAACTCGTGTAATGGAATTAGTCATGGTGATTGCCTTCTTTATCTCATTTGTAGCTTGGTTATCTTCATGAAATTTATGATTTCATAAAATTATTATTTCTTATGTCATAATGATCTTTATGTATTTTTTTTGTCTCTATTTAATTATAGATGTAATATGCAACACTTTTTTTTTTCAACGATACGATGACAAGGTCGTAATCAAAATTAAGTATAAATATTCTAAAATCCTTGGTTTAAGACAACTTTTATCCCAATAAAATGAACTATAACCTTGCTTCCAAAAAACCTCGTATGAAAAAAAGCATCACACTAAAAATTACCAAGGCACAATCTCAACCAAATTAAATTTGGAAAATGTTGGAATATGACCAAAAATAGTTTGTCTATCTTATTATTATATGTAATTTGCATAACCTCACAACCTTTAAAATCCATTTCATTACACAACCACTTTTCATTATTAGATATTTTTCCACAATTCAAACAAATAAAATAATGTGATACAATTTATAAAAACATGAAATAAAGATTTTTTCATGACATGGACAAAATTGTATTTACTATCACATTGTCTGATGATTAATCTTACAATTTGGTAAGAATATTTTAGTGAGAGATCTCCTGGAAAAATAAGCTAATTCATCTTGGACTTTTTTTATTGATCCACACTAAAAGAAAATAAAAGACTAAATGGTAAGGGAAACTAAATTAACATTGACATCATAAGATGTTTTAGTCTATAAAATTAAAAGATTGACAAAGAACCAAACTTAGGGTGTCATGATAGTCACTTTTATCGATACATGTTTTTGAAAAAATAGTTGTTAAATAATTTTACCGTCAAAGTTTTATTTGAATCCACAAACCTTATTATTGTTGCATCTAGTTTCCCTTTTGGAACAAAATAACTCGTTCTATAAACCAAAGTCATACCCAATAACCCCATTATCATATCAAAATTTAACTGCAAAAGTTCTTCATCTCATGCATATCTCATGCATACTGTTGTAGGCATTTGACATGTGTAGAAAACTCAAAGTTACATATATTAAATAACATATTTCATATAAAAGTTTTTCTACAATATGATTTGAGTCTTTTGTAGGAATTTTACTTTCAACATTGAAGTTTAAAATTTATTAAAGTTATATTATAAAATATACTCTGCACAAAAGAAAATATAACTACAACCACTTTGAGCTATTTTTTAAGCTATTTTTTAACTTTGAAAAGTAGTTTAGAGTGGTTATAGTTATTTTTTCTTTTATGTAAAAATGATGTAAAAATAAAGACATAGATGTTACTTAAGAAATTAAATTCACATTAAATAAAACTTTCAAATTAAATACATATATAAATTTCAACAACTACAAAAAATAATAAGTCATTAAAGATAATAATTGTTTTGAAAGCAGGTACATCCATCTAAGTATGAAGATGAAGAAGGAAAATAATATAGATTGCAGATTTGATAAGTTACATATTATTCAAGTTAACTTAATGTTTTATTCTTCGTCCTTTATATAAATAATTCTTAATCGAATTATAAATCCTGAGAGTAAAAACACATTAAGAGTAAACCTTGCATTTTTTTCTCAAGGATGCTAAAATTTAGCCTGTTGCGTTATTTGTAAAAGAACCTTCATTGTAAATATTTTTTTTTTTGTGTAGTTCGGAAGTAGTTATAAAAGGAAATTCATGTGTGTAAACTTGTAAAGGAATAAGAATGGATTTAACTTGAAGAAGTTGATAAAAAATAACTTATTCGTAAGTTAATAATATAACCACATATAAAATATTTTCAACTAATAATAATAATATCCTGTTAGAATATTATTATCAGAGAATATCAGTAAGCATATGAGAGATAATCAAGAGAGTACCAGAGAATATCAGTAAAATATCAAAAAATATCAAATGTATTTATTTATAATAATTTCTATATTTAGTTTCCTATAATTTTATATTAAGTGAATTATAGTAAACAAAAAGAGTACATTCAAGAATAACCTTATTCCATGTTATTATAATTTTTGTTCATTTTTTATTCATAGTTATCATATCATTGTTTAACTTTTCATAACTATCAATGTCATCTCAAGATACCCAACTAGTTGATAAAGAAACAAACATGAGCTAGAATAAAAGCATTACAGGTTCATTATCATCTATCTCCTATTGATTGTATTTAAATTGATTAGACTAATTTTTGAGATTTATCATTTATAAAAACATGTTTTAACTCATATTATTTGTTATTTTTTTTCATTGTTCTCTCATACAAGATTAAAAGTTTGATTCCTTTAAAACTTACATAAAAGATATAAATGTTAGTTTTTCTCTATAATAAGAAGACTCAAAGTTTGTTCCCTTTAAAACTTACATAAAAAAAATCCAAACAATAGTTTTTCTCTCTAGTGAAAAAAATAAAGTGGAACTTTTTTAAGCAACTAAGGCATTAATATACCTTGTGCATGAATAATTGAAAAGTACCTACCTTTTATTAAAGATTTTCCAAAATCTTGTATCTATTATATTTATAACTCCTAACTTTGTACTTGATGAAAATTTATGTTAAGGACATGAATATAAAATCTGACATACAATAAGGAATGAGTGCAATAATTACGACCAATAACAAGAAAAAAGAAATAATAAAAAAGTAAATGAAGAATAACTTTAAAATTGACTAAAGGGCTTAAGAATTATTAAACATGGCTACCCAAATAAATTATTGAATCCCTTTTATTAGAGTTGACTTAAATTTTCATTCTACAAAGTCCACCACAAATACTTTATCTTTAACTTAATTATTTTCACGAGCTGCATTATTTACTTCAACAATATTTATGCATTTAGTTTTATTTTTGCCAAAATAAACCACATATAAAACATGCATTTATATTCTAAAAAAAATTACAATCATTGATATAAAAAGTCTTTTTCAATTTTAACTTCACATACATTCTCACAAATTTACCACGAGAATGAATAAAAACCATATAATCAACCTACACAAATATTGCCGAACTTAATCCAACATTTTATATCATACAATTCCACATGAAGACAATATTGGATTTTAAACTATACAACTACTTTTATTTGTATTGTTGTGTTTGTGTTCAATGAAAAAAAAAAATCCATCCTTAAAGAATCAAATAATAATATGTAATTATCCATAAACTTATATATATATATATATATATATAT
>Ga0209489_102910_pt1 | contig 34155 bp, 18 predicted proteins | sample SiratrowhiteBW_FD_187527 | JGI IMG/M metagenome (GOLD analysis project Ga0209489, IMG submission 187527) | Root nodule microbial communities of legume samples collected from California, USA - Siratro white BW (SPAdes) (version 2) | ecosystem: Host-associated > Plants > Roots > Nodule | place...
TATATATATATATTAGTCTTTGTTAGTTTTATTTTTTTTGTTTTTTTGTCTTTGTAATATGTTGATTATTTTCTTTTAGTTTTTATCAAATATATTCTATAAGGACTAATTAAAAATATAAAAGTATTATAAGGCCTAATTGAAAGTAAAAATTATTTTAAAAACTATATGTATGTATGTGTGTGTCTATATATATATATATATAATTATGTATATATTCATATATATATATATATTCATACGAAGATGACTAATACCAAATAATAAAAATTAAAATTACAAAATTACAAAAAGTAAAAGTAATTTTTTGTAAAAAAAACGAATATATTTAAGAAACTAAAATCATAAAACGATACTATCAGCTAGCTTAATCGCACGCATTAAACTTACGATCAATAACTAGGGTTATGTTGTCTTTGTTCATCAACATGAGAAGAAATTCCATTATGATGGCATAAAATAATCAAGAACTAGAAAGTGTGCATTGATGAACCTATGAATCGTGTTTACGTGCAGACAACGTATATATATACATCAATGCTAAAAAATTTCCATTTAGAAGGGTAAGAAAAGGACACACCATAGAAAACTTGGCAATGAAGAAGATATACGATGCATCGTATATGTTCACATATATGCTAGGGTGATGTGTACCATTTTCCTTTAGTCAGATTCGTGTAGCTTGGTATATACTTTTATACCTCGTAAATGCCCTTTATTTCACTTTTACTCGTTAAAAAATTTGATTAACTATCACATCTATTAGATATATAATTACATTATGAATTTCATTTTATAATTCAACTTTTATACTATTAAACAAAGTTTAAAATTCTCTTTTAAGTTAACATCACATATGTGTTAAAAAAAAAAGGTCATTCATATATTAACTCGGTGGGCTACCCACATCACCAAGTTCATTCTAGTTCAAAATCTAATCTTCCTTATTTCTATTAGTAATGCATTATTTAATTTGTTGAGAACATTGTTGTCATGTAAATGGACGTGAAAGAATATTAATATTTTTTTTAGCAGCGTGAAAGAATATTAATGTATTTTTGCATGCTCAATTCGATCTGTATAGCCTCTGGATTTTGCAGTTAGGAGCAGTTTGTAAAATTTAAGGGTCATTTAAGATATGACCCTGTGTTATTCTTATATTTTTTCTTCTAGTAAGTGAATTTTTGAAGATGAGAACATTTTCTTATTCGAAAAAACGTAATGACTTATTTTTTTCTGTTATTATAAGTGTGTGAGGGAAATTAAAGAGTCAATTAAATTTAATATATATTTAAGTTTTAATTAATTTAATTATATATTTAAGGTATGTATGAGATGTATGTGGGTTAGTTTTAGATTTTATTAGGAGGTGATAATTGGGTTTAGTGAAGTGTTTGGGCTTGTGATGTTGGTTAAACACTTTCCCCTTCCTTTGTGACTTACAAACCACAAGCTAGCTAAGAGATAGTGTAAAAGTGTTGCGTAGGGTAAGTTAATTTTGCTTTCTTATCTCTTTAATTTTCATCTTTTTCTCCATACAGGCTCATGCATGGCTTGGGCCTTTACATTATTTGTGTATTTATTAAAAGTTTCCTTATATTAAAAATTTCCTTATCGTAACTTTTATTGGTAGTAATGAATATATACACTTTTTTTTAAATGATAATTTTTATTTTACATCTGATATTTTCCTTTTGAATTTTACGTGTGAGAGCGAGAAAAAAATAAGTAATAATAAATAGAAAAAAATAGTTAGAAATTTTTTCTTCATATTGTTAATAAGTGAAGATTTTAAAACAACATATAAATATTTATATTAATTAAAAAATAAAACTTAACTTAATAAACTTTAAATTTAAATTATATTATTTTTCTTAAGATGAAATTATTAAATTTATGTTAAAATTACTTAATTTTATGAAAATTAAAAAATCCTTCTCTATTTTCCTCATTTATAGGAGAGGGTAAAAGAAAACCTCATCATAAATAAATCGTAAAATATTATATTTTTATCTTATTATTTTCTTTTTTATTTCACATCTTTTTAAAAAAAAAAAAAAACAAACAAAGGGTCAATACTGTCATCACAGCTAATGCGATTGAAGTGCATAATAGCTATCATACGACTGACCTCAGAGGATCAGGGCTTTGTTCCAGAACAGTAGGTAACTGTGTCAGCAAATCTCAACTTCTGATTCTCTGACATAGTAAAAACTATTTAAAAAAAAATTAACAGAAAAAAAACCACATATACAAGTAAAATATAATTAAGAAATTTTATTTTTTTGAAGTTCTTTTAATAAATATTATTTTTTAAATTATATATTAGTTTTAACTCTTTAGTTTCTACTAGTTTTATTGATAAGAATTAAGAAAAAGACTATAAAAAGGTTAAAATACTGAATTATAATTAAAATAGTTTTTAATTTAAAAAATAAAAATAAAATAGAACTATGGAAATGATTAAAATTAAAATTTATAATTTCCAATGATATCATTGAAAAATAAACACTAATAATAAACTACAATAAATTGTTCTGATTTAATTAAAATACTTGTTCAAGTTTCCAATAAAAGATCGTCGTTAACAGTAATCATTCTCTTTTTCAAGTAAGATTGCTTTTTAAGTTCAGAAAATATTTTTATTTATTTGACTGATCTTATTTTATTCTTAACAAGCGATTTTTTTTTTCTATAATTGTAGCCCTAAAATTTTAAACATGTACATTTTTATTTAATTTTACATATATTTTCTTTCTTTTACTTTATCCAATTGAATCTTGAAATCGACATATTTATCAAAGATAATATCGTGAAATAGTTTGATTAACAAAATATAAAAATATAAAAGTACCCAAAATTAAAACTTAAACAAAACTATATGATTTAAAAAAATTTAAAATAGCATTAAAAACAACCTTAAGGAATTCAAAATAAAAAATAACATTACAAACTAAAAGAAAATTTTTATAATAAAAAGACCAACACACATTCTCTTGTCCAAAAAAATATAATTGCATTAAACTATTCTGCAGAATCTCTAGTAGGAAAAAAATTGATCATCTATCAATTTTTTTTACTAAGAATACATTGAATTAGGAAAATAGTGATTGAATTAAGAAATCCCAATAAAATAGTGATAATAATACATGTTAAAGCACTCAAACTTTACCATAAAAATTGAATTAAGAAATCATTAGTCCTCGGAAAGTGGAAGATTTTAGCAGAAGAAGACATCTAGAGATTGGTATCATCCCGGTCCCTCTCTCTCTCTCTCTCCTCTTTCTCTCTCTTCCATCCGTTTCCTTCCTTACTTAAATCTTAAAATCCAATCACTACACACAAAGTTGAACAGTACCATCATCATAGCCCATCATCATCATCAGAATTGCAAGGTGGGTTTGCTTCATTTTTTACTATAGTTTTATGTTGCATGAGTAAATACTGTGATGTTCATGGTGGATTTTGGTGCAACTGGGACCAGGTGATACTTTGAAATTTGATCTAGCTGAGCTTAGATTTGGTGTTTATTTGTTTATTTATTTTATTTTATGAATTTATTTTTCATTTGGGACATCTGGGGTGGTGTCAAATTGGTCTTTTTCTTCTGAAAGTGTGTTGCTTTGACTTTGGAGCACTTCGTTTGGTGGGCTGTGTTCTCATTTTCGGTAAGTTGGGGGCGGCTTGTGGGTGCAAACGGATGTGCTAAAGTTTGAACTTTTTTGACATACCAGTTTATGATTTTCTCCTCATGGGAATTCATTCTGCAGCTTAAGGGTTTTTGGTGCTGCTACAGTTTGTGATTTTGTTTTTTCTTTATCTCTGGTATTCATCGTGTTCTTCTGATTGGCATTCACTTTATGGTTTCTAAGGATGTAATAGGAATTTCTGTTTTGGGGAGAGGGGGTGTTAGGATTGGTTTGTTCTATGTTTGTTTCTGATTCTGTTTTGCTTTGTCCTAGGTCTGAGAATTTCCTAGTAGTTGGTTTTAACTTTACTGAAGCAGCCGTTTTTTTATTGAATTTGCTGTTTTGTCTTAGGTTAGGGGTTGTAGGTTTTCTTGTTCTGTTGAGCTACTGGGGGAATTGATGATGTGGTGGTGAAAATGATGTATGGGGAGTAGAACTACCGGGGGTTTTGGTGTTGAAGATGACAAGGGAGCTGAAAGAGGAATGCCGAGCTTCAATTCTGAGTTACCCATTTCCAATTCTAGGTAAATTTCCTCTTTGCAACTGTTCTTGTTTAGGTATTGCATCAGTGGAGAAATCTTCTATGTTTCTTCTACCGTTTTCTTTTCTTTCTGGTGACTTTTCGTTGTGAATCTTGGTTTTACTTATTAATTGTAGTAGGTGTTCATTCGATGTCTGCTTACACCAGTATTACATGAGAAGCTTCTTTCTGTTTTGCATTGAGATGTTTATTTGTCCTTTAATGATGTTGGGTGATACTTAAAATATATGTAACATTGTGATATTTGTGGTTACTGGGGTTCCTTTTGTTTTGAATAGGGGGTAAAGAATTCTAAAAGGCTCTGTTATAGTTATCAGTTTGCTAGAATAAATCTATACAAACTCGTGGTGCTAAAAATGGACTCGTGCCCTTGTAATCGGAGATAAGCACCTCTCTTCTTGAATCCCCAATCCTTTGTGAAGGTGGGTTTCAGTTCAAAATCCTAGGGCTATGCGTAGGGATCCTCATAGCAACTGTGTGCAGTTGCTCAAAATTTCACACAAAACCTTCAGCAGTTGTTTATAGCACCATAGGTATACGTATACTACACACATCAACACCATAATCGGAGATAAGCACCTCTCTTCTTGAATCCCCAATCCTTTGTGAAGGTGGGTTTCAGTTCAAAATCCTAGGGCTATGCGTAGGGATCCTCATAGCAACTGTGTGCAGTTGCTCAAAATTTCACACAAAACCTTCAGCAGTTGTTTATAGCACCATAGGTATACGTATACTACACACATCGACACCATAAAGCCCTCCTAAGTTTGCACTCTTGGGAAGATGGCTAATATTCACCCATTTTGTAGATTTGTAATTAGAAAATATACAAGAGAAAGGATAACAAGTTAGTTGAGAATGAGCATAGTTTAGGTGAGAGATAACACTTCTTCATTTCCTTTGGAATATCATTGGGCCAGAGCTGCAATCCTTGGCTAGGAGCAAGTATTGCTCTTATGTTGTTGTACTTTCTCTATTTTCACAATTAATACAATTCTCCCTTTTTCATTAGAGAGGTGCAAGTACCTATCAATTGGTGCTTTTGTTGAGAGTTATTTGGGATTGAGGGGGATTTTCGTTCTATGCAAACTTGCTTGGCTTCACGATGCTTTGATGCCTTGGAGACTTGTGTTACAATGTTGAGACTTGTCTTCAAAGGCCAGGATGTGTTACAGCAGGGTCATGATTCAATGTTAAAGGATTACCCAACTCAGCTGAAAGATCACCCTGCCAAGCTGGGATCCTTGCTGAGAAGGTGAGGACATTACTAATACTCTTTCAGCTAGCCATATACCAGTCTGAGATGTGAGAGGGATTCCAACAGTGACAACAATAATCACATTCATCCTTCTCTAGATTTGGCACAAGGATAAGCAAAGGCCTATCTAGTGGCTTTTCTGGGATGACCGTGAGTGTTGCCTCAATTCTAAGCAAATTGAGCTTCCATCGTTCTAAGGCAATTTCCCAGTCAGATGGGTTTCCGATGTTGAAGCATGTTTTTGTATGCAAGAGATGAAACTGGAACTGGTGTAGCTTGCACAGATCTGCATTTTGGGAATGATTGACACAGATTTGTATGGAGGGAATGATGTTGCACAGATTGAAAATATTGAGGCAGGCCGAATCAGGATTGGATGTGGAGAAACTCAAACGAGCTCCATTTGATTGATATTGTTTATCTTGAAGAGGGGATTGTGGATGAATATGTGGAAGAGTTTGAGATGCTTGCTACTCAAATGCCATCATTCCTAATGATCAATATACTCTTTTTCCTCAGACAATTGCTGAAGGACATCCTGTTAGTATCCAATCCAAATGCAAGGTATAAGACTTACGTCTCACATGGAGGACGGAGGATTATTCAAGGGGCTGTGGCATCTGTCCTATAACGAGCTTGTGTATATTGGATTGGAGAACCAAAGGGTTGCGTTCCAAGTCTGGGCAGCATCACAGTTCGACCCGTAGGCGACTCAATGCGCAGCCACAGTTGTCAATATGGGAAAGAAAAGAACTAACTGCTGATTTACTTTTGGCTGTGGAAGAAAGAGACTAATGGAGATTCAGAAATCGTATGGAACATAATGTATGTTCCTGGAGTAAACCCAGATGATATAACCTCCCATGAGACAGTGAAGATGGAAGGCTATCTTGAAGGATGCCCACTTCTATTCCTCATTGATAATGGAGCCCGTCATAATTTCATTAATGCTGAATTAGTGACCTTTTCAGGATTTTCTGTAACTGAAACTCAGGAGTTTGAGGTCAGTATGGCAGTAGTGTTTTTCCTAGGGAGGTTTAACAATAAGAATATTTGACAGAAAAGACCATGACTTCATGATTGTCATAATTTCACTCTCATAGGGAACTATATTAGAAATCTACATCACACAACAAATTATACAAGAAGCTGGACGAGGTAAGAGAAAGTAGTCTACAAATTGTTCATGAGGACTAAGGAGAATATGTAGTATGTGCATGGTTACTATTAATGAGTATCTTTAGATAAGTTATTTCACACAGAGGGTTGAGGAGTGGGAGGATTAAAATATTGGAGTAGTAAATAGTTTGTTATAGTTGACACAATACCGGATTAGCTGAGTGGATTGATCCTGGACTGTTATCAGATAGTAGAGTAGTGAAGTGGAATGGTCATTGACTGTAATGGAATTCAAATAGCAGGGTGGCTTTGAATAGCAGCCACTAGTGAATTTCTTTGTGCTAGGGTGTCATTACCATGATATAGGCATATAGCCTTCAATAACCCATTTTGACGTGTAGAAGCAGAACCCTTTATTTTGTGTGTAAAATATTCCATAAAAAGTTATATCTGTTTTAACTTCTGTTCCTTTGCTCTTTATGAGACTATTTTTTCACGTGTTCTGTTTTTTCTTCTTCCTTCAGACTCCCCATTTCACATTTTGCTATTTTTATTGATATGCTATTTTTCTATTAGTTTGATCAATGTCTTTCAGTTTTTTTACTTCATTATTATGTTGTTATTGCTCCTAGGTTGGTAACTGTGTACTGTGGTTTATGGTTTCTTTAATTTTGGGTAGTTTTTTGAGTGTTTACATGTGTAGTTTATACTATTTAGTTTGTATTATAACATTTAAAACAGTAGTAGTTGCACTTCTCTATATCCCGCTAATACCGCTATATCATTTTAAGAGTTGCCAGGCACCCACTGCTATTTGAAATTGATAACCAGTGGTTGGGGTCTTGGAGAGAAATTAAAACTACTAGAAAGTTTGCAGTGTTTTTTTGTAAATGAATTGTAAGATTGTTACAGTAGTTTTTTGTGCTAGGAAATTAAATTTGTTGATTGAAATTTAATTTACTGGTTTAATTAGACATGTTTTCCTGTGGGAGGAAGGCACATTTGTTGGTTGAGCCAATTATTGGCCTGGTCAATTATAATTTCCAGGCTGAGAGGTTGGTGATTTGTTCTCTCTTTTGATGTGTAGTTCATAGGTGAAGAAAAACATTGTTAGTATCCTTTTAAGGTAAAACAAATAGGAAGATTTTCGATATATATCTCAAAATTTAAGGAATCTAAAATGTGTTTAGACTTAAGTTTTCATTTAGCATGTGTTATGATATAGAATAGAAGTGATCGATTGCTTAATTGTTTTTGATGTTGTCAGTTGTGTGGCATGGCAGCTGTAAAGAACAAAATTTGTGTGATTTCAAATAATTGATTTCTTCTTTGATTTTCTTTATCGTGTTAAAACTGGTACAGTGACTTAGATAATTTAAATTAAGTTATAGCATCACGTCATGATTTAAGAAAAGACTTTCATAATTCTTTCGACTTGTTTCGACAAAGTTTACTGTATGACATTGCCGAGTGTCTCCTTGCTCACTTGTTGTTTCCCGTTTCATTTTCAGTAAAAGTGCTCTCAAGTTTCTCCTTTTAGTGGAAGTCTGGGCTTTGTTTCAGTGAGAGTAGAATGTATATTTTAGAAAGAAAATCATGGATTTGAAAATAATTTGGAAACTTGATTCTGTGTTCTACTTATAGATGACTTCTGTTTTTATATGTGATTTTTTCCTAAAATGAAACATAAAGACTGGAACTTTTGGCATAATTCTGACGAGGCATTGTATTCAGCTATGCAGAGGGGAGCACAATTGATTCTTTTCGTGTTTCTGACTTTGGTGCATTTGATCAGCCATATCGCGTAGAGGATGCCGTCGGCCTTAGTGGAAGTAAGATTTCTGCAATACAACATAACAAAGTTTACATGTAACTTTCAATATGTTGTATTATCTCATGTTATGATGGCATCAAATTGTCTTTATAAGACCTTGTTATTTTTTTGTGTGTCTAGTTTTTGATTGCCATTTCTAAAAATAAGGAGTTGTGCATTTATGGAAGGTTGCTCTTTCTTTATCTTGAGGTTGTAAATTGATATCTTTTTGGTATGGAGTTCTGATCTGTCGCTTTGTAAGGATTACATGGTAATTGCAAGAGAGTCATATCACACAACATAAGAGTAATAAGCAAAGATATGAGAAGTTAGTAATCCATGAAACAAGTAGTGACTGTCTAAGGGTGATAAACATTTGACTTTTGAGAAGAGATTATTGGAGGAAGGTGGTTGAAACCCATAGGGTAGTTGTAACCTCATTTGTGATGATATGTTTAAGAATGTTACGAAAGTTGTTAAGGCCATCTTGAATAAAATAAAGGGTTTTGGACCAAGAGATAAGAAACTTGCTAGTGGAATAAGAGTTTGAGAAAAGTAAGAAACAAAAGGAAGTGTTGTAAGGCCTTAAAAAGGTTGAAAAATTGAGCAAGGTATTAAAAGGCTAGAAACAAGACAAGGAAAAATTGAATTAGGCCTGATCCAAATCTTTTGAGGAGTTTTATTGAAATCACAGTGACAAAGTGTAAAATAAAATAGAAAGAGGTATAGGTTGAATCCCTTGTGTATATTGAGCACATAGGGTTATGTATTTATAAATAAGAAAATACAAAGATCTGGACCAAGCCGGTTACATCTAACACTCTCCCTCAAGCTGGTGCATATAAATTGTATGTACCAAGCTTGTTACAAATATAATCAATTATAGACCTCCGTAAAGATTTAGCGAAAATATCTGTTGGTTGATCATTCGAATTAACAAACTCAGTCTTGATATCTCCAAATAGAATCTTTTCTCAAATAAAATGACAATTAATCTCAATATCATTGGTCCCTTCATGAAAGATGAGATTTGAGCTAATACGAAGTGAAGCTTGATTCTCACATATGGAGTTGGTGAAGAATGTCATACCTATGTTGGCATCCACATTGAAAACAAAGCTATCATTGTCTTACTCTTGGCCTTCTTGAGAACCTCTTGAATAGTGGTGGAGACACTGGTTTGCGAAAAGGCTTCCCTTTGAACTAACAATGTTCTTGTGGGGCTTGTTGGGTAGGGTTCCAAAATCAAAGAGCAAGAACTAGTATCAAACGCCTCTCCATGCTGTTGGTGGCCATAGGTTGGGCTTGCAGGGAGTTTGTGCAGTTGAAAGGAGAGATTGTGTTGAAGAAGACATTGGTGTAGAAGGTGATGAGGGTGGGATTGGGGTTTGAGGGGAGTGAGGTTATGAAAATGAAGAAGACGATGAAGGTCAAAGAGAAGAGTAGAGACATTAAATAAATTATGGGAGAAGAGCCTCATGGAAAAAAAAAAAAACTGAATGCCAGTCAGAAATTGCCTCCAGTGGGGGCAACAAACAGTAGCCAGAGGTTTCTGGGACGGGGTGGGGATTGGTGTGGACAATCTTATGATTATTAGATTAATCTGATTTGGACCACTTATCAAGGTGGTCCACCATGGCCTTGCTCCTCTTATTTTTAAGCCTTTAACTTTCAAGTAACTTTTAAGCAAAAAAAGTTGGGAGGCAAACATAGCCTACTTGGCAAAGGTAGCATTGACTAAAAGGAATAATACCACTCCAAGACCCATAAAAAAAAGCGCAGATGCAACTGTTAGCTAAACACCTAGAAATGGATGTTTATAACTTGGTTATTTGTTTTTCTTTTTTTTGTTTTTGCTATAAACATGGTTTATTTTATACGCTCACCTTTGGTAATGATTTTTTCTAATCATTGATTCAGACCCAATTTACAACTCACTAAAAGTAAGTAGCCAAACAATTTCTCCGGGTTCTGTTCACATTAGTAGCCTTGGTCAGGTGAGTTTCTCTAGTTCTTTTCATCCAGTGAACCTTGTGCTCTAGTAACTTAGGTGAAGTTTTAGCTGGTTAGTAAGGCTTATTTTCAACTTTTCTGTTTTTTCTCTTTGATGTAGTTGCCAACTTCACTTGATAAAAGTCCATTGACGAATCAAACAGAGCCGCATAGGTTGCGATTACAGCAGCCTCAATCATCAAATCCTGACACTATATTAGTAGGTAATACAGATAACCAGGAGGAGTCTGCCATGGCCGATGCCAGTCCCAGGACTGATATTTCTACAGATGTCGACACTGACGACAAGAATCAGCCGGTGATGTTTCCTTACTGTTTATGCTGTTTCCCCTTACTGTTCAACTGATGCTATCTTAAGTTCCTAACATAAAGTTGGCAACCAGTTCAGAATGAACTTTTCAACAAGTGCCCATGTGCATAATTGAATTTAATCTAAAGAGTGTTCAAAGAAAATGTTTGATCATATAAGTCCTTTTAACCCTGTTCCTTAAATCAGCACAGAAACTTTGTTAGTAGATGTTCTTGATAATCTAACATTTGATGTACCCTGTGTTTGCAGTTTGATAGAAATCAATCCCTTGCTATTGTTTCTGACTCTAGTGACAGGTCGAAAGATAAATCGGATCAGAAGGTTTAATATATTATAAATTTTATTATATAGAATGTATCTAGAATTCCATATGGTATTTGTTACATGATGATAATTCTCTTAAAATATTATTGTAGACTCTCCGCAGGCTTGCCCAGAACCGTGAAGCTGCAAGAAAAAGCCGTTTGAGAAAGAAAGTATGTATTGTATTTACTTATGTTTTTTCGGTTAATATTTATTCATATAAATGCGTATATTTTCTTGTTTCCCCATATAAATTATTGATTTTTAGTTGTTCAAATAGGAAATGAATAGTGAATGGCCCATTGTAGCTCTCCCTTTGCCATGTATTTTTGTGTATATGACCATATTTCTTAGAAAGTGGATTTAAGTCTAATTTTTTTATATTATAATTTGACTATATCTCTATATTGAGAATTAGACATTTTAAGCATGAAATTTGATATTTGCATGTGGTCTGAATTCAACTACAATTGCTAGGATCAGAGTCGTGTCTAGAAATTATAAGGCCTTGTTGATCAAAGTTTTATTATTTATTATTTTTGTAATTAATTACAAAATTGTTGATCAAAGTTTTGTAATTAAATATTTTGAACGCTTCACTCATAATATATAAAATAATAAATTCATTTAATGTATTCATTGAAATAAACATTATATACTATTTGAGTAATTTTAATTGAAATGCTTTTACACAATACAAATAGTTACGTGGTCAATATTACTTTCAAACAATGCGTGTTTTTGAATACAATATAATCTTTTGATATAAAATAATGTTTACAGTAGAGTCTGAATTCCTGCTTTATATACATCTAGCAATATCTTTATTAAAAAAAATGAAGATCTTTTCTTTTCACCTCCTGATCATCTAGATTTAAATTTTAAAAATTCAAATAAAAAAATTAAAAGTGATTTCATGTTTTTTAAACTTGTTTTTACTTAAATAGATGTCAATTAATCTAATATGTATATAAAAGAATCTTTAGTTAAATGTGTAGTTTTATTATCAAAATATCTCTTTCGATTCATTGATTAAATTTAAACATCCCGTCAATTCAAATAGCCTTTTTTTAGGTAGAAGAAAGGTAAAATCCAAAATAATGAATCAATCCTCTTAGTCCACTGGTTGTAACGCCTACCCTGAGACGCAGGGGTGTTCTAGTGGTTCCAGAATCGATTCCTGCAGTGTTAAAAAAATGCAAATTTTACTTTTTTTTTACTCTTTGTAAATAAATAATATTACACTTCAATAATTTATAGTAGCACTTATATTCATCTCTAAGTTATGCAATCTTACTAGTAAGATATAATAGTAAATAATATAGCATGTCATAACAAAAACTTGCCTGATAATTTAATTAATATTAAATAATTTATTAAAGGAATATAAAATAATGGGGTCCTAAGGTAAATGTCTCAGTGGCCTTATGGATATGTATTTTGAACAATTATGGACATGCAATGATCTCGGGCCCTGGTTCAGCTCTATGTGTGTGTGTGTGTTGTAGTAGGGTAGGATAAGATGCCAGATACAACAAAGAACATGAAAGTACTCTACATTTCACCAGGATGCGGGATGCCTTGCTCTAGTGTAACAATATCTACTAGTCCTGTGTGTATATTGGAGCTTACCAATGTGTCAAATGCCAATTTCCTTCATTATTGGTTTGCTTTTTTTTTCTTCTGAAGAAGGTGCTTCATAGCAAAAAGGAATTGGAATTGATGTATTACTTTCTTGTTCAGTATTTTGCTTCTAGAAAGTCTTTTTACTTGTGTTTTCTGTCAAGATAATTGCTTTATAGTTGATTCAATGGTTTGTTTGTAATGTTTAAACCATTTTGGCCTCTATGGTAGTTCTAAGAAATAATTATGTTTACATGCCCACTTTCTAAGGCTTAAGCTCATTTTCCTCATACTTCTGTGGCTTCTTTGCACAGGCCTATGTCCAACAGTTAGAAAGTAGTCGTTTGAAGCTGACCCAACTAGAGCAAGAGCTTCAGCGAGCTAGGCAGCAGGTGAGGTTTTAGTTAATCCTTGCAGTTAAATTGGGCCTAATTCTCAGCTTTCCTTTTCTCTGCTCTTGCTTGTTGTATGATACATTTCCTGGCAATAATGTTTAATTTTAAACAAAATATCTTGTTTCTCCCTCTGTAGGGGATCTTCATATCAAGCTCGGGTGATCAAGCACATACATTGAGTGGAAATGGTATCTCTCGTCTAAAATAAGTTGTTGCCATTGTTTGAATAGAAAAATGTGTCTAAAACATAGTGTTATAATGTGTGTCTGTTATGTTGTAATGAGTTATTTCAGTAAACATTGTTATCCGTAGTTATGTTAGGTTATCCATAGCATAACCATCATTACATTATTTTCCAGGGGCAATGCAATTTGATGCAGAATATGCAAGGTGGCTGGAAGAGCAGAATCGACAAATAAATGAGCTAAGAGCAGCTGTAAATTCTCATGCAAGTGACACTGAACTGCGCATGATTGTTGATGGTATACTTGCACATTATGATGAGATTTTTAGGCTGAAAGGTGTTGCAGCAAAGGCTGATGTTTTCCATTTGTTGTCTGGTATGTGGAAAACGCCTGCTGAGAGGTGTTTTTTGTGGCTTGGTGGTTTTCGGTCATCTGAACTCCTCAAGGTGAGGTTATGCCGATTGTTTTCTTTCCAGTTCTCATGGTTACAACATAGAGTAAAATTCTCTTATAGGAATTTGGGATTATTTAAAGTTAGATGTGGAATATTTTGTAAAAGAAGTAATGACATTCGCATGCTAGGTCAGTAGTTGAATGTATATTTCTAGTTGCTGTGGTGTAATGCACTATTGCTGGCTGGTCAAAAAAAGTCTTATAGGGCTTCTTTTGTATATGTATGCTGCTCTTGACGCCTCTTGTAGTCTGTGGTTTTCATTTTTCTATTCGTCAAGGATAGAGTAAGTTTTACTTGTTACCCCACACAAAAGTGATTAGGGTTAGATTGTAGAAAATACAATAAGCATAGTTTTTATTGTCCTTAGAATCTGACTCTCCTTTTTCTCACTCTAGTTCAATGAACTTGCATAGCTAGTATGCTCCTGCATTGTCAGTAAGTACTGTGCTTATTCTCCTCATTTATAAACTTCAATTGCTCTCAACAATTGTGTGCAGTTTTCAACCATAAGATTCTTTTGCTGTTATCCATATATCTATTATTTTTTAAATATATTAATAACTACAGTTCAACATCCTCCACGTGTAAGTTTCTTGTGCTTGTGTACAAATATTTCATAATTATGACGGCTTAGTTTTTTGTTTCTGACTTCTCGAATCATTTCATAGTTTCCCTACATTTGACTTGGGTCCTGCAAATTTGGTTATGCTGCAGCTGCTGGCAAATCAATTGGAACCTCTTACAGAGCAGCAGCTGATGGGTATCACCAACTTGCAGCAATCTTCCCAACAAGCAGAAGATGCGTTATCTCAGGGCATGGAAGCATTGCAACAGTCCCTTGCAGAGACACTGTCCACCGGAGCACCTGCCTCATCTGGCTCATCAGGGAATGTGGCAAATTACATGGGTCAAATGGCTATGGCCATGGGTAAGCTAGGGACACTTGAAGGGTTCATCCGACAGGTACATTCTTCTTGTGCTTGTATCCAAATCGTTTGGCACATTGGTATGGTTTTGGTGAATGATTGAAAAATATTTTACTGCATCCTTGGTTTCCTAATTTATTTAAAATCGATAATTAAACATCCTGCTACAACCAAACAGAAACATCCCTATTGTAATGTTAATTGTTCTTGAAATATAATAAACTTGTTTTTTGTTATACTAATATTATTCCATAAAGAATAATTAACATATTTATAGATGACGTATAAATGTCAAAACAGAAACATGCCAAAAGGATAATAATATAAGATTATCTCAATATATGTTTAATTAACAAAAGATTTTTGGTTGGAATGTTTGCTTTTATAACTATTAGAACTTGTCTACACTAGAATTTTCATCTCCTGTGTAACTAGATTTCACATCTGTAGTACTGATTTTTGCTTTTGTCTGAACTCATGGCAATTTAGTGAGAATCATTTGCTTATGAAGCACACGTACTCATATGGACATTGATACGACACGGATATATAGATACGTGTAATCTTTAAAATATAGGATATGGGGACACGGATTTATACATATATAATTTAAATATAAGATTTTTTTCTTAGTATAATGAGTTTATAAGTTTTTAGAAAATTATTATAGTAATTATTTTTAAAATTATGTTGGAACCGTGTTAGAATAGTTAGATACTTAAAAAAATGTCTTTTGAATTAGATACTTGACTGATATGTATCATATGAGTGTCGTATGCGTGTCAGTGTTAGATACGTGTCGATCACGGGACACGTCACTTAGAAAAGGAGTGTGCGACTCGCCTTGGTTCCATTAAAGTCTCTCATGTATTGTTGCATCACCCCTAAACCAACCCAAGAACATGCTCTTGTAAACAAACATTTAATGTCATATTATTTGCAACAAGCAATGTTATTCTAACTTATGACTCTTTCTTTCTATGGTGTTTATGATTGCAAGGCTGATAATCTTCGCCAGCAGACTCTACAACAAATGCACCGTATTCTGACAACTCGCCAATCAGCTCGTGCCCTCCTTGCTATACATGACTACTTTTCGCGACTGCGTGCTCTCAGCTCACTCTGGCTGGCTCGCCCAAGAGATTGATTGGCGTGGTAAATAGTATGTTAAATTACATTTCATGGATCCATTATGAGCAATACTTGGTCATCATAGGTTTTACTTTGACAAGTTTGCTTGTGTTGTATTGCAGTAGTCTTTGTATGGTCATCATAGGTTTTACTTTGACAAGTTTGCTTGTGTTGTAGTGCAATAGTCTTTGTATCACTGATGTTAGTGCTTCATTGAGTCACATATCATAGTCTAGAAACAACGAAATTGGTGACAAGAAGTATGCTTGTTGTCTACTAATAATATTCACCATTGAAATTGTTGAATGGCCTTGCTTCTTCCATAGAAATATAGTTGGCTATGATATATTTTAAGAGTTGTTTCAGTTGCCATTGTTTTCCCAGGGATCTGAAAAATCCATACAAAACATTTTTCTTTACACTGCTTATTCACTGTGTTACCCTTCACTGCATTTGCCGCTGTCATCAATAATGTAACTTTTGCATTTGCCGCTGTCATCAATAATGTAACTTTTGTGATCAAGTTTATATTACCTGAGTTTCAAAATAATTATTTTTATTTGTATAGAAAAATCTTAAAATGAGTAAGATTTCACCTAATAAAAATGTTAACTTTTGAATATATCTTTATAGCAAAATATTTATGGAAAGAGTGAGATTAGCTCCTAAAATTTAGTGTAACATTGCACAACACTTCGATGCTCTATTAAATAAAAGGTAATGCTTATGAATTCAATTCATCCAAAAATGAAATTTACTAATTCAATTGGTTTTATTCGATTCTAAACTGGGCAAACCACATTATTTGAGCCAGAATAAGGATGACCATTCCACTTATCTGTTCCCTTTTATATTTTCACAAATAAACTTCTGATTTTCTTTTGACGAAACTCTTTTTTTCTTTTTTTTTTTTTCCATTGTATGGAAAATTTCTTCCCTCCATTTCCCTCGTATAAATGACCCATTACATGCCTCTACGTCCATGTCCAAAGGACAATTAAAAGAAAGAGTGAATTTGCAGGAAGAAGTTATCTTACGTCTTGCTTCACTGATAAGATTAAAAGAAAAACCCACAAAAACAATGACTTAAATATAAATTTAACCTTATTTCTACTTAAAAAAAATCAATTATACTTTGTAAAGTTAACATATAATCAATTATATATTAAGTATAATAAAATTAATTGTGTAATTTAATAATAAAATAATATATATCTATTATATAAATTTTTATAAAAAAATATTAAGTAATATTATTAATAAATAATTAATAATAATATAAATATAATTATTTAAAATAAAAATTAATTATAATAATAATTTTTTACTATTATGAAATAATAGTATTATTTAAATTTATATAGAAATTATTTAAAAATTTCTAATCTTACAGTTTTATCTTTAAATAATTAATCAGTTTAATCTAATAAATTAATTATATTTTATTGTAAATTAAATTTCAGTTTAAATATAATTACGTAATTTAATATTTTCATAATTTTTTAAAGGAAATTATAAATTACAAATGAATTAAGTATATTTTATTTTTAATTACTTTTAATTATAAGAATAAATTAATAATTTTATATATTAGAAAATATTAAAATATGTATCACACTTGTTATATAATTAGTAAACTTTTACAAATTTTCTATTCAAATCTTTATCATTTTTCCTTTAATCTAAACAACCTAACCTTTCATTTCAAATAAAATTCTCTTTCAAATCTAACTTTTCATTTCAAATAAAACTCCCTCAAATCTAAACAACTAAAAGCAATCATAAATACTTTCAAATATATTTAGTTTTTAGAGATTTTCAACCATAGAGTTTTGTTCTCAAAAGATTGGTAAATAATGCTGCTGCCTTCCATTTCTCAGATAATAAGTAGAAAGAAAATCTAATAACTTAATTAGTTGTTGATAAAGGCCAGATATTAGAAAAGAAGAAAACAATTATTTACATCACGCTTGTTGAACAAAACTCCTCTTACGAAGGATCAATCCTCTAAAATTTTGTAGATCGACATGTTTTGAATAGGACTCCGATATTGAATAAGACTACTACAATTGCACAGTATGTCAACCTTTTCCTGTCTATAAACTATAGTAAATATCCTAATTTCTCAGTTCTCAATTATCCATGACAACATTTGACAATAATGTGTAGTTTCTATGCATATTAGTAAAGACGTTTAGAACACTGCACCTCAAGATCTATTCATCTTTTAACTTTCTTACACAACTGTAAAAGAGTTAAAGTAGCTGACCAAAATGTGTAAGTTGTCATAAACTCTGCACCACAGATCATAAAAAAAATAAATACTTCCTTACCCAACTATTTTTACCCAATCAAATGCACATACTTTCTAATTTTTCATCTATTTCTTCTACTCTCCCCTATTTCTGCAATACCAAACTAACAGTAAAAAGACAATTAATGGGAATGCAATGACAGGACGCTCCATAAAAAATCATTAGCACCTGCGTACTGTAGTGACCTAATATCATGGAATTATTACACAAAATACAATATTATTTCTCTAACATGCTACCCAGTGTATTCATCTGGAATGATGTAAAATAGACTTATACGTCACAATATTTTCAGCAGTGTGCAAGCATGCACAACAATCAGAAAAACATTACTTTCTTAACTTAAGCGAGGAAGAATGAATGCAGTAGTTTGATCCAAAACCAAAAGCATTATCTCATCCAGTATTGACATACAAAAACATTTTAAGATAACTCTTTATTTGAGGAAACAGAACAGCTCATGACCAAGTTTCAAAAGTAATTGCTGCTGTAGAAATTCTTCAGGAAGGGAGAAATGCCCGGGTCTTTTGAGGCTGAATCCTGCACTTGCTCTTGCTGAGTAACTACGTACTGACCAATGATATGATGCCTCTGCTTTGAATGGTTCACAACGTTTTTCAGCTCTTCCATCCCTTTGAAAAGCAGCATATCGATCACCTGAATGTCCACAAACGTTAGTGATGTTCCTAAATTTTTTCATAGACATAATTCTTGTTTTTACTGAAGCATCATCTTCAAAGTCTTCTATGCATTGCATCTATGAGGTACTGAATTTGAATAAAAACTATATCTGCTAGTAGAATATATGTTTTTTGCATTGAAGACATGAGCCCAAGTACAGGAAAAATAACAAACTCGCTTAAAAGTTTCATCATGTCTAAGGATCAAAGGAAGAATCTGACGTCTTTGGACAAATCCAGACATAAAATATTTAAAAAGATAGTGGTTATATACAAAAAGAAATAAATTCAATTTGCAGAAGTACAGCAAAATTAAGCATGGCATGAAATAAGAGATAATGAAGTTAATCATAAATTATAATTTTCTGACATCCACCTTCAAATTTCAAGACATCAGATCAAAGAAATGCAGCCTCCTCTCTATTATACCGTAAATTACAGAAATTTATCCCATTGAATTAGAGTAGAAAATCCTATAAGCTTAGCTAACCATTCCAAAACTCTCCCCATTCGTTATCCTAGAGTTTAATCAAGCAATGTGTCCATAACTTACAAAGTAAAAACACTTTGTACAATTTGCTCTCGACAAGTGAATTCAATGTTTCGTTGGAGAAAATAGATGGGGAGATTGGAAATACTGTTCATTGTTTGATTGAATGGAATAGAGTGGTGTCCACTAGTACTTTTCTACTCCATTTCTCACCTACTTTTCATTCATCTCTTTAACTCCCTCCTTATTTTTTTCTCTATTTCTCTTCAACCAAGAACCTTTAATTTCCACCTTATTTCTCGATTAATTCCATTTACCTTTTCTCTTTTCATCCTGCTTTATTTCTTTTATTTTTACCAAACAGACCCAAATGGGAACACAAGAATTTTCATACAGCATGTTTCAAAAGGTCATAACAGAACAGACAATTAAAATATTGACCAGATCATACATTCAAATACTTCAACAATAACCTTATCCCATAAGCTGAGCTTAGTTGCAAACATGACATCATTAAACTCGGTTAAAAAAACAAAATTGTCAGAGATATTGTCACAGACAAATGGGAGATTATCGAATATCCGTTCTAATATTTCAATAAATGTCTTTCTTATAGAATTCCTAGACTTAAACAAGCTACCTGGCTCCAAATGTAATTTGAAAGAAACAGCCATATACACCCTATTGAATCAATAATTTCAATGCTTCCACCACGTACAACAAAAAATCACATCATTATTATCTTACCAAGAAACAACACCAATAAGAGGGCATTTACTCTACTTTAATTTCTATTTTCACTTCAGATTTTTGCGATTAATTTTTGTAATTACACAGCCCTAATTTCCTGCTATACACTTGCTGAACAAATCTCTAACACTGAAAGGTGAATTGGTGAATGAATAAGTAAATAACAATCTTCAATCACTACCTTAGACCGGAATTGATTGAAAATCACAAGAAGATTAGAAAATGTTCCAAACCAAATTTAAAAAAAATAAAAATAAATAATAATGAAAAAAATGAAAATTACTTTGGGATCCCTGACGTGGATGTTCTTGCGGATCTCGGAGGCGATGGTGGAACGGAGCTGGGTGACAGAAGTGACGTCGTATAGGTTGTAGATTTCCATGACGGAGGGTAGAGAACGGCACGCTGTTCTGAAGAAATCGAACACGCGCTGACGCGCCTCCTCCATACTCGCCGAGTTCGGAAGCACCTTCGCGTTCCGAAGCGCGTTCGCCATTTCTAACTCGTTACTCGGAACTCGATGAGTCAGAACTCGCTCTCTTTTGCGTTTTTTGCTTCTATTCTTCCCTAGAAATTGCAACTGGTTTATTGCGATGAGAAAAATGGAAGAAAGAACTTGTGAGAGACACGTGACGGGCACGCGCACGACGGCATCGTTTCGAATTTGGGCTTTGTGCTTGTGCCATGTACACCCATTGGGAGATTACTATGTACACCACTTTTTTAATTTCTCAAATTACATTGGTCTACATTTCTTGAATTTATCGTTTTTTTTTGTATTTTTACCATCAATTATTATTTTTACATATTTTAACGGTTTTTAAAAATTTTAACAGAGTAATAAAAAGTATTACCATTTTTAAAATTAAAATAAAAAAATTGTTTTATTACCAACTTTTGTAAGACATAGTTTCGACCTCTTTTATTTTTTAAAATTTTTTCGTGATATATCATTGTTATGCTAATATTCAACTTATCTATGAAATGAAAAAAAAAATAATGGTGAAATGTGTGACAAAAAATTAAATTATAAATATACAAAATAATAATAATAAAATCTGAAATTAAATATATTCCAAAACATGTTAATCATTCTTCCCCTATCTTATCGTTGTTGAATATTGCATAACCACAAACATTTCGAATTAGTTTCTGAAAGTTTATTTGTATATTTTGTAATTAAACCTCTATAATTACAAAGGAAGAGAATTCTCCGTATAAAAGAAAGCATGATAAGTTTATTTGGAGCAGACTTCCAAAAAGTTTTACAATAAAAGTAAGTCGCTAATATTATATTCAGTAACTAAACTATTAAAAATTTATTTGTATATTATAAATTTATAATTGAGAGAGTTCATTTGATAGCTTTTACACTAAAATTGTGTAGTTTTTGTCATAATTTAGCGAAATAAATAAAAGAAATTTATTATATTTTTGGATAAGCCAAGTATGAATAAATGACTTTAAATAAAGGAAGTTGTGTTTGAGGTAGATGATTTATGCTATTAAGAAAAGTTAATACTAAAGTCGTATTATAAAATATAACTTCAGAAAAATTACCATCAAAATAGTTTAGACTGAGAAAGACTTTAATTAATAAAGTTGTGATCAACATCCATTATTTTTTATTATTTTTAACAATGAAGTCAATATATGCATAGACGGCTTTTTTAACATACATATTTCACACACATTCACCAATAACACATTATTTTTCTCTTATCAGACTTCACTACTCTTACACTGACAAAGACTCTTTATCTCTATCCTTTACAAAATATTTAACACTCATTATACACTAGATGATGTAGAGTGTTTAAACATAGTAGATTGTCTAGTGTGCTTAAACAAACTAGATCGTCTAGTGTGGTTAAATAAATTAAATCGTCTAGTGTGTTTATTGACACTAGACCTTCTATATTTTGTTACACTAGATTGTCTAGTTTGTTTAGTATAGACTAGATCATCTACTCTATTTATGTAGACTAGATCGTTTAATAGTTATTAAATTACAAGTTAAGAAGATATATAAAAAAATAAAGAAAGTAATAATTGAATATGGGAAAAATAAAGTTGGACAATAACATAATTATTATTACATAATGACAAGGAAACTATTTATGAGATTTTGCATTATACGATTGACCCGTCTTGAGCCTAAATGGGTGTTGTTAGTAAAAAAGGCGTGTAATAAGACCATCTAGCTTAGCTAACTATTGTAGACCGTCTAGTACAACTAAACACAATAAACTATCTACTATGTTTGTTTGCACTAAACTGGTTTACTTTGTTTGTTTGCACTATATCGTCTATTGTGTGTGGCTGCCCTAGGCGATCAAGTGTAGCCAACCACTGTGGACCTTCTAGAACAACTAAATACACAATTGTCTACTTTGTTTGTTTGCACTAGACTATCTATTATGTTCGTTTGTATTAGATCATCTATTGTGTTTATCTGCACCAACTCGTCTATTACAACCAAACATACTAAATTGTTTACTGTGTTTGACTACACTGGATTGTCTAATATAGCCAACATACTAGACGGTCTAGTGTGTTAGCTATAGTAGACGGTCTAATGTGGTTGGTTATATCAGATGGTCTAGTGCAGTAAAACACAATAAATGGTCTATAGTGTAGGAATAATTGGCTCCAGAAACGGGGTTTAATTGAGTTTGAATTCAAATTGCTACAAAGCATTAAGTAATAGTAGATCGTCTAATGTGAAAAGGATAAACACCAAACAACAAGATTTTTTTATTGGTTTACCCTAACTATTGGGCTACGACTAATTCTCTCTTATGCAAACTGCATAAGAGGTTCCATTACACATTAAACATTTACAATAAGTATATAAATCTCTCTAGATTATATTAGTACACAAACCTCTTCAAGTTATATGAGTACACAAACCTCTTTAGATTACATGAATACACAAACCTCTTCTGGTTAAACTAATCACAATCTCCTCCTTAGACTAAGACCTCTTAAGAATAATAGAAAACTCTCAAAGGGAGCATAACTAAAGCTTACAAGGATTAACTTCACAATGATGAAGGATTACAAATAGTTTTTGTACGACCCAGCTATTAGATATGAAACAAATAGAAAACACTTCATTTTGCTATATTTTTAGGCATACTATAAATCACTATAATTTTTGTTTTTTCTTATGTTCTTATGTGTGTACAACTTCAACTTGATCTTGTATTTATAAATTCAAAGTAAATTACCATTTGAAAACTCAAAATAGTAGGAATTGATGTTACAAGATGAGATTTTCATCACTTTTAGGTCAAACACTCTAAATAAAAAAATTTTAATGTGTTCTTGATTCTACAATTTATTGATTGAATCTATCGAATGAAACAACTCGACAACAATCATAATATATTAAATTGAAAGAAGATAACATTTTCTAAAACTTTCTTTAACAAATAAATTTTGAATGCTATTTTTTAGTAAGTTTCCAAACTTGTAGAAATGTAGAACATTGAATAATAATAAATAAAGTCTCTAATTTTGAAAATTAATTCACAAAATATGTAAGAAAATATTTTTCATATTAATTTTGAAAACCTTTCATCTTTTATTAAGTTTTGAATGTGATGATACCTTTGAATTTTGATAGCAATTATCAAGATTTAAACACAGAAATGAATTTGAAATTGAACACATGTGAGAAGATATTTTTCGTAGTAGATTTTGAAACCATTCCAATTTTGTATGATTTTAAACATTGTTTTGATTAAAAAAAACTTCGAGTTTCATAAACCATAAACACATTAATTAAGCTTTAATTTCAATTAAAAAAGGTTAATTAAGGAGTAAATACATATTAATAAACAAGGACTAAGCAAATAGAATCACTAAAACATATTTACTTTCAGGTGGTTTAATGAAACCATTTAATGCTCTAATGCTTTGACCGGAATATAAAATTATATTTTAGATTATATAATCACAAATATAAAATTATATTCTAAATTTTATAATCCATAATACACCGTATTACTCATTTATATTTTGAATTGCATAAATCTAGAATTGAGAAAAAAATCAATAATCAACTAACCAAAAACAAAATCAAAACCACAGCTACTTCACACCAACCCTGATGAGCACCACCAAATATCACACCACCTATGAACCACCACGAACGACCAGCGCCATCCATACTAAGCAAGGGAAACCCGACAACCTTCAACACAAACTAAAAGCTATGACCCAAAGCATATCTAAACTATTTTTAAAAGGGTACATTTGACATTTTCTAAAGTCTGGGGTGCCGTAAGAAACTGTGGAGGTGTTGGAAGAAGCGATACATAATTGATCATCTTTAACAAAAATTATCCTCCCAATTTTTTTTTTAAAGATGTCCACTTCATTTAAACTAAAAGAGTATTATTATTACTATTTGATTCCATTTGATTTTTATTCCGCACTTTTTCTCTTCACTTCGTTTAGACATCTAAAGTGAAGTTCTTGGAATCGTTTCGCAGTAGTTGAGCGAAGTAAAAATGGCTGCTACGGTTGCAGGGAGCGCGACCACGAACACGAGCGCCGGCGTGGAGTGGCACGTGCGTCCTCCAAACCCTAAAAACCCAATCGTCTTCTTCGATGTCACCATCGGCAACATACCCGCCGGTCGAATCAAGATGGAACTCTTCGCCGACATTGCGCCCAAAACCGCCGAGAATTTCAGGTTCCCTATTCCGTTCGGTTTCTTAAAGCCTCTATTGTTCCTTATTTAGAATATATGTGCTGCAACCACTGTGCATTATGCTCATACTTATTCATTTCAGCCTTGGCTTCTGCAAGTTGTGAATGAACTTCTAAGATTTAGAAAAAAAGAAAAACAGTTTTAATATATTTTTATGTGCGAGAAAATATCTTGATTTTGTTCCTTATATTTTTTTTTTTTGTTCGTTTTTAATTCCTCCCTAGGTTTTATGCTGATAAATATTTCTCTTTGCCTTGATTTTGAGTGCTTCTGCTGCAACCACTGAAGGCTATGCTGATAGCTATTTGTCTGTGCCTTGGTTTTAAGCATTTATTGTTAGTTAGCCTTGTAAACAAGTTTGTGATCGAGTTTCCACGAATTGGAGGAAACAAAAAAGTTTAAGTATGTCTTTGGTTCCCGAAAATATCACAACTTTTGATGTTTAGTCCGTAGACGTATAGATCCTAACAAGGCACTGAAACCACTTCATTTTGTTCTCACTCATCAAATTAGCTTTTGGACTTTTTTGTGGGTGTTTGTTTTGCATTCAGATTCTATTTAATGACAGAATCATCTCCAGATCAATTGATGAATTTGGTTTTTATTATTTGGCAGGCAGTTATGCACTGGGGAGTACAGGTAGTGAAACAGTCTTCTCCAGTCTATCCAACAATCTATTGTGGTTTTCCATCTCTTTTTGTTTTTGTTTTTATAATTTTTCATTTTGGATTCAAGATAGTTATGACTGTTTCAATCTGTTACTGTGCATTTTTTGAGATGCCCGCAACATAATTATCATCCTCGTAGTATACTTTGGTAGTTTATACTGTTGAATTGCGATGTAAGATTCTTAGCCTTAATCCTATCTGGCAACACTTTCTTGTCATTTCCTGCTTTCAAAGTCTGAATGTTAAATGAGGATCACTGCTAGGATGTTTAGTGTTGCTTTGTTTGCTTTCAGCCTTTGTTTTCATGCTTATCATAATGATAATGATCTATTTCTAAGTCAAATGTTGGAAAGTGTAATAAGGTTATCTTGTGATTTCAAGGTCTTGGTTTTGAATTTTGGAAATGGTCTATCCACTTGTTGGGATAAGGCTGCATGCTTCTATTTGTTGGAAAAGAAGGGGATGATTGTTGAAATCATTATTCTACTCATAGAAGTACAATTCTGTGAATATGGAAGGCTGAAGTCATCCCAATTCTATTCCCAAACTCATTCACTGGGATGCCATCCCAGGACATCGAACCTGTGGGATTGTCAGATCCTACTGTTTGTTACCTTATTCACCCAATGTCTTGGTCGAGCAGAACCAAACCAGAAATACCAACCTGAAACAAACCCCTGCCAGAAACCTTTGCTGCTGTGATCTTGGTGTGACTGAAATGTGCAATTAAAATGTGAAAATAATTCATCTCCTAGCGGGAACTAAAATCTGCAATTACTTCTGCCTCCTTGCACCAGTTATATAACCTTTTGAGTTGGGCTGAGGGGTGTTGAAATATTTGAGTTTATTCTCTCTCGCAATTTGTTTATTGATTGTCAAAAGGGCCAGATTGTTTGCATTTTTGGCTGGTGGGTTAGTTAACTAATACTTTTTATGATTTGATTTTATTGGCAGAAAAGCTGGACTTCCAGTTGGTTACAAGGGTTGTCAATTTCATAGAGTGATTAAGGATTTTATGATTCAGGCTGGTGATTTTGTAAAGGTACTTTTCTGGTCTTGTTTATCTGACTTTATCTCTTAAACATGTACTTGTGAGAGCTGAGGTGTTTATCTCAACATTTATGAAAATAAAATAAGTTGATCCATATGCATGGTTGGTCTTATTGTACACATTTAACATGATGGTTAACTTAGTTATAAATCCATGTTTCCTACCCAACATTTTTGTTGAAACTATCTTACTAGTGATGAATCCCTAATAGCTGGAGAACTGCTGTAGTGAGTTAGTGGATGACTGTTATTTTGAAGATTTCTATTAAAATAGAGAAATAGGTATAGGATTAATTTCCTTGTGTGTAAATACACATAAAGGGATGTTTATTTATAGATGATAAAAATAACAGAAATAGAAACAAAATAACAGAGAACATGGACTAAGCCCGTTATATTCAATACTCTCCCTCAAGCTGGTGCATATAAATTGTATGTACCAAGCTTGTTACAAATATAATCAATCCTGGGTCCCCTTAAAGATTTGGTGAAAATGTCCGCTAATTGATCATTCGAATTAACAAACTCGGTCTTGATGTCTCCAGATGTAATTTTTTCTCGAACAAAATGACAATCAATTTCAATATGTTTAGTCATCTCGTAAAAGACGGGATTTGAGCTAATATGAAGAGCAGCCAGCCTGATTATCACATATGAGTGTCATTTGAGTGGCCTCTCCAAATTGCAATTCTTTTAGTAACTGTTTGAGCCAAATAAGTTCACAGGCATCTAAGGCCATGGCTCTATATTCAGCTTCAGCACTAGATCTTGCCATAACATGTTGTTTCTTATTCTTCCAAGATATCAAATTACCACTAATAGAAACACAATATCCGGAAGTAGATCTTCTATCTGAGGGAAATCTTGCCCAATCTGCATCTGTATAACATACAACTCCAGTATGGTCATTATGACCATATAGTAGGCCTTTTCCAGGAGAACCACACTAACTAAAAAAAGAAAATATCAGGACGAGTAATAGTAAGATAATTCAGTTTTCCAACTAATCTTCTATACTTCTCAGGATCTGAAAGGAGCTCTCCCTGACTAGGTAGAAGTTTGGCATTAGGGTCTATGGGTGTCTCAACAGATTTAGAATTTAGTAACCCAGTTTCTTCTAAAAGATCCAATGCATACTTTCTTTGAGAGATAACAATACTATGATTGGATTGTGCTACCTCAATCCCCAAGAAATATCTAAGTTTACCAAGATCTTTGGTCTGAAAATGGTGACAAGTATATTGTTTAAGTTGAGAGATGCCATGGTGATCACTACCTGTAAGAACAATTTCATCAACATAAACAACTAGATAGATACACCCAGCATTCGAATGACGATAAAAAACTGAATGATCTGCCTCACTGCGAGTCATACCAAATTCTTTAACAACACTACTAAACTTTCCAAACCAAGCCCTGGAGACTATGCGCCGCCACGCGCGGCGGCAACGGTGAAGGTGATCGGAACTAAAACGGCCACTGCAGGTGCGTCGGTGCTCCGATTGCCGCGATTCCAAAGGCACAGTAATCGTCTGGATGAGGCGCTCCCGATGGTGGTGTCGCCGACCCAATCGGCGGCGGCGGTGGCGGCAAAGTTTACGGTAGCGGCGACGGTGGCACTTGAATGAGACGGTGAACAGTGGGTTCACCGAAAAAAAAATTTAACCCTAACCCTAAACTCTAGATACCATATTAAAATAGAAAAATAGGTATAAGATTAATTCCCTTGTGTGTAAATACACATAAAGGGATGTTTATTTATAGATTATAAAAATAACAAAAATAGAAACAAAATAACAGAGAACATGGGCTAAGCCCGTTATATTCAACAATTTCAAATACAATTTCTTAAAACATTTATACTACACATAAATACTCATAAATGAAAAAATAATCCAAAACTTAAGACTTTAATAATTTTAGTAAATTGTAAATTATAAATTAAAGAACAGAGGCAGAACAAAGCAAGAACATCGTGAGACAAAAGTACTTGCATGAAAACTGAGTTGCGCTACGCAGGAGTCGTTATAAGTTGTCTAGTTTTTACAGCTCTTGAAACAAACTCCAAGGGCAAAGAGCCCACGTTGTGTAGGAAGGCTCTCTTCTAGAATTTTCTTGTGTTCCTTGCGAGCTCTTTTATTAAAAAAAGAAACACAATTTACAACCTCAAAGTTTCTCTTCATAGATGATTAGATATTACTCCCACCCTCTTCTTAAAACAAGTGTCCATAAGAAGAAATTGTCCTTCCTCGTTTATCTCTTCAAAACCAAAATCACCATCACCTATCAATTTTCCTTGTTTCAATAACAATGCATACATTTAGATTATTGCCTATCTAATCTTTTTATCTTATGGAATGCAATGAACCAACTCCTCCCAAAACTTTTTCTTTCGAAAGTGCTTCCAATCTCACCTGTGATGCGTAAGCACTATGATAATGATAGTCTTCTATACAACAATTAGTTTTAAAGATCAGATCTTGTCTCTATTCCTTTTAACATCCACCGCATTATTCTCACTTGTGGTCCATTCTTTTTTCTAACATTCCCTCACACCAAAGTTTAATTCCTGTATTGTATAACTTAAGCTTTTTCTTAAATCTGATGAATTTCTTGAAGTCGGATGATGTTGATCCCTCACCATAGTATCCACCTCCAAAAGCTTAGTTATCAAAATACCAATTACCAAACCTGATCAAACACTTCTTCTGGACATGCTTGGGTTTAAATTCAATTGTTGTTTGTGTGTAGTTAATTTATATGTGTAATCTAAGTTAGTATTGCTGTTTTCTTTTTTTTAATAGTTTGTACCGCTGGTCATGTATATGCATTGATTGAGCTATCTTTGAATTTACACCTGAATGCAGTTCTACCCTCCATAAAAGTTTTGTATGGCTTGGATAAATATTGTCAGTAGCAACAATAGAATTAATCCTAGTTTTATATGAAGTCCTTACTAAAATAAACTGTTCCTTGGCAGGGTGATGGTAGTGGTTGTGTTTCAATCTATGGACTTAAGTTTGATGATGAAAACTTTACCGCCAAACACACTGGCCCCGGCCTTCTCTCGATGGTATGTATTAGTTTCTACCTTCTTTTATTTTGAGTTTTAGTGAAAAATTAGAGGCTCTTGATGGTGTGACCACACAAGGATAAATATGTACAGTATGGTATTATTTACTGTGATGATTGCAATTTTTATAAATGCCTTCTTAAGTGGAACACTAAATGACAGTACATGCACAACTCTACAAGACAGTTCCTAATAGGTTAACCTACAAAGGTTTTACATCCTACACACTGGAATCATACAATTGTTATTAATTTGTGAAATAGTGCATTAACTGGAGAACTAATTGACTGCGCTTTACATATGCAAATCTACATTATACTTGCTAACGGGTTAACTTACAATTTTTTAACTTCCTCATTCCTGAATACTTTGGAATCATATTGATTTTTCTTTGCTAACTTCAACCAATTATGTCATCAATTGATTCGATATGTGTGGCTAAATTATGCTTTCACCTGTTATAATGTAAAGAAGGATTAAGTCCAGTTTCTCTAATCTGCAGGCAAATAGTGGACCAAATACCAATGGTTGTCAGGTAACTTTCCAATGGTCACTTCCTTTTCCTTTCCCTTTTTTCAGTGGCAACGTTCAATTGGTCATGCTGTATTTCTACTGATAAATCCTTCCTTGTTTGCAGTTTTTTATAACATGCGCAAAATGTGACTGGCTTGACAACAAGCATGTCGTTTTTGGGGTATGCTTCAATATCTTCTGTTGCATATATTAATTATTCTTCTAAAAGCAAGAATCTGAATTTAATTGTTCCTCAAGTTTTCTGTCTTCATGTCTTCAAATTAAGATGCTGGATATTTGGGAATAAAGATTGCAAGATTTTATCAAATCTGTAAACATAGAATTCTACCTTGAACCCGAGAGCCGAACAAACCAAAGCCACTTTCAAATTTAAGCTACGCAAGTCAAACTGTGAAGGTTTTTTTAGGCATTCGTAGATTGCTAATTGTTTATTACGTCAAATATTATGGGAAATGTGGTACGTTCCCCTTTGATGGGAGAACAACATGCTCCGCTCACTTCTCAGTTGTTGTCTAAAAAGAATTTTAACCTGCCTAAAAAATTCATATGCACTCTTATCTATGTGCCTTATTTGAAATGTTACTAGCATCTTCCTTCTCCCGAATTTTTTTTGTGTTGTGCATTTACAGTCCGTCTTCCCTTTATGCAGAGAGTGCTTGGAGATGGCCTTTTGGTTGTGAGGAAGATTGAGAACGTGGCAACCGGACCCAATAACCGGCCAAAATTAGCTTGTGTCATTGCAGAATGTGGTGAAATGTGAATATTAATGCAACTTCGCTAACAAACAGTTGTCCCCCGAACAATTGATTGAATCCTCTACACCAACGGCATTCACTATACAGATGTGGAATTTCTACACTACATCTATTTCTTTGTGACCTTGGATTGGAACTAAAATTCTTGTCATGGGATCTTTTAATGTAAGACTGTATAATTATATCAGGATAGAATTGAGTAGCACAGCTAATTGAATAGTTATGCTCGAGAATGATAGAATGACCTTTCTGTGATGCATCTTTTTGGCCCAAGAATCATCACACACGTACACACGCAGTTGCAGTACGCAAGTTAATGGTTTGTGTTAGAGTACTTCTAGAGCCAGGTGGAATATAGAACATATATAGAGAGCGGAAAGGTTTACACAATACTGGCCTAGCTTACAATCTAATCTCAAAAGTAGCAATTTGTTCCTAAGTTCTTAATAAAACCCGGGGAAACTGTGAGGAGTTTTGCATTATAACACAAGTATTACATGACACATTAATTATTGGAAGTAATGACCAATTCCGCGAACAAGACAAACGTAAAAGTTATAGCTTTTCTTTTACATTATCTTTTAACTAAAATTAGAACTTTGTAATGTGTTAAATTTTAGAGTATCTTTTATTTTATCATTCATTAAAACCAAACTCTTACTTCAATCAAAATTAACACCATAAACACTAATATTGTTATATACTGTCTTAAGAAATATATTTTTTCAACATTTAGCATAGCCACTCTAACACCACAAAAAATTACTCTCCGTGCCACTCATTCCTACAATACAAATATCATTTATTCCGAAGAAGGAACTTGAATTAATTCCACTTCATATATAAGTTGGTGAAGGAAAGAAGATGGTAAAGTTGAGTATAGATTAGTGTAAAAGCTAACTGAAAATGTGGAGGCTAGAGTCCCAACCTCAAATCGAGAGTGAGGGGAGGAGAGTTCAAGTCGATGGAGGACTTAGGTGAGTCAAGGAGAAGAAGGTTGTACCCTCTGGGATTCTCCCAATGACACCTCTTGTGCCCTCCCAGTGCCTGCCCTGTGGAGAACACTCTCAAACATATGCTGCACTTGTGCCCATCACCACACACGTTAACACTCTCCTCCTCACACTTCCCGCTACTTCCTACATTACCAGTGCTCGCAAAACACCCCTTCACGTTCTTGTGACTCGCACGGTGCCCTCCAAGAGCCTGGTGCGACCCGAACACCCTGTTGCAACTGGAGCACTCGAACTGCCACTCATGAACCTCTTCCTCTTTCTCTTTCTCTCTCTCCTTGTTGGAATTGGCTAGCAGAAGCAAACAGGCAGCACCCTCGTGGTCTTCCTGGGTCATTATCATCGTCATCTGTTGCTGCTGTTGTGGCTGCTGCTGATGTTGTCTTCTGGCGTTGGGTGGAGGGTTGATCCCTCTCCAGTGACGCTCAGGGTGGCATCGCATGTGGCCGAAGAGGGCCTTCCAAGACCAGAACTTCTTGCCGCACTCCGTGCAGGGACGTGGCTCCGAGGACCTCTTCCCCTTCCACCCCTCCTCTTCCGTTGACCTTCTCCGCTTCTTCTCCGCTTCTTCACCGCACTCAGAATACTCCCTCATACCTCAATTCCACCAAATCCAAAACCTTTTCCAATGGACAACCCTCCCTTATGTATCCACCCCGACAGTTATTGTAACTTCTCATGTAGCAGTTTCGCATGCATCTACTTCTAATGTTTTTTTTTTTTTTGACAAAATAAAATAATTTTTTTTCCAACTCACCCTGTGCTCCCTAAAAAATATACATATTTTTTATTAAAAAAAAAAAACCAAAAGTCAGTTACTAGTCACGTCACGTTGTTTCTGCATGCTATGCTTTCTGTATGTCTGAGAGGCACCATGCACTCTTGCATCTACTGCGTGCTTACTATTATTTTTCAAGCCTTCTCACGCTATTGTTGGTGACCGTAGTTCTATAATTCGATCACATTTTACGGACATAATTTTAAGTTGGCAAAAGCTGATTAGTGTACTTAAACATTGGCTAAATTCTAATTAACAAATTTGCATAATTTCAAATGCATCCTCAACTTGTTTTTCAATTAAAGGTTTTTCATTATTGATTTCTTAATTCAAGTCCTATGGTGTGGTAGTGTCATTAGCAAGACATTTTCTACTTATGGGGATCTTTTATGTGCATGAACTAAACTTTAATTTTGTTTTGCGATGAGAAAACGTCTATTATTCCAACTTGTGATCAATTTCAACTTGTTGCACACTTTTTTTTTTATATACCTTCAATGGATTGCCTCCTTCCAAAAATTATGGAATCTGCAACTTCCGTTATAGCATAACGCATTAATTCTAACCCATTGAACCACTTTTTTTGGTTTCCTTCTTGTGAACATCTCGACTTAGAAGCATTATGATGTAACTTTACACATCTTTGATAGATAACACGTTTGAGAAGAATTATTGCTAAAAAATAACTCTTTCTTAACATAAAAAAACATAATTTAAAGGTTTTCGAGCTTGAGAGATCACTTTTGATAAAATCATTCATGTTATGATAATCAAGGTTTGGGAGGTAAGCTTTAGAGAGATCACTCGTATTAGGATGATTTACCGTTTTTTGGGCAATTAATCCCTTTTAAATATCTAATGATTCAAACTCCATCATGGATCAAGTTATAATAGTACAAAGGTTTATTGATATATTCAATATGTCATCTCATTAAAATTAAATACATTAATCAATAACTTTAGTTAACGAAAAAAAATCTATAACATTAACAAAAGTTCAAAACAATTAGTTTTCTAAAAAAATAAATTTCAAAAAGACTAACAACAAAGCAATTGTTATAGAAAATGTAAGAACATAAATTTATTAATCAGAACGTTTATAAATTATTGTGATTAACAAGAAGGAGTTTAACCTTTCATAATGACAACGAAAACACTAAAATTACAAAAGAAAAATAAAATTAATATTTACACTGTATAACGCTCACTTTTCTTGTGCCATCTAAAACTAGAAATATAATAATTATATTAATTACAAATTAATATAATAATGTACTCACTTCATATCAAACATCATAGGATGAAAAGAAAATTGATTACTGAACTTACACTTACAAAAATTTTAACCCCCCTGTTGTAGATTTTTTTAATGTGTTACTAATAAATTAAACATGTATATTTGAATTTAACGTGCCTTATGTATCAATTTTAGTAGTAACGTCTAAGTTAGTTTAGTTGAAACATCTATTTCTTAATCTAGATGACAGAGGAAAAAGATACATTATTGAGTATAACTTCTATTACCTAAATTTACATAATAGGTTATGAAATGATAAAGAAAAACAT
>Ga0209489_102911_pt1 | contig 34149 bp, 17 predicted proteins | sample SiratrowhiteBW_FD_187527 | JGI IMG/M metagenome (GOLD analysis project Ga0209489, IMG submission 187527) | Root nodule microbial communities of legume samples collected from California, USA - Siratro white BW (SPAdes) (version 2) | ecosystem: Host-associated > Plants > Roots > Nodule | place...
CTTCATCATCGAACTTAATGCTCACTGACGCAAGTCTGGCTAAGATCGAATTCAACTTGTTGATGTGCTCGGTAACTGAAGTGCTTTCCATCATTCTCGTGTTCACCAGTTCTCTAATCAGAAAAATTTTGTTTGCTGCAGATGGCTTCTCGTACATGTTTGACAGTGCCTCCATGATGCCCTTCGCTGTCGTCTCCTTCAGAATGTTAAAGGCAACATTCTTGGTCAACGAGAGTCGGATCATTGACATGGCTTTCCGATCGAAACCTGACCACTGTGCATCAAACATCGTTTCTGGTTTGTCACCCAAAACCACATCCAAATCTTTCTGAACAAGCAGATCTACGATTTGCATTCTCCACCAACTAAAATCGGTACCATCAAACTTCTCAATTCGGAACTTTCCATCTTCTGTCATTTCAAGCGACTAGATGAGATACCAAGTACAACTGATTTCAGATCTGCCCAAATCAGTTTTGCAGTAGCGGCGACAGCACTCCCGGCAGCGGCTTCTCTGCGCACTCCGATCTGCACTGAACGGCGGCTCCGATCTGCACTGAACAGCGGCGGTGGTTCTGTAGCGGCGGTGGTTCTGCTGCTGTGTGGCTCTGCTCGCAATTTGTGTTCTCGTGTTGAACCCAGCTCTTGATACCAATTGATGAGTCTTAAACAAACAACACACACAAATAATTTGCAAGGAATAGAAGAAAAAAAAACGGAACACGGGCAACACACAAGATTTAACGTGGTTCGGTTTCCCTAATCCACGTGCAACAGGAGGAATTTTATTCACTTGTGATTGCTAAAGATTACAAATACAAGTTGTGTATTTATAGGGAGAAACTAGGGTTACCGTCTACTAACTCAAATCAAGCCTCCATAAAGCCCAACAGTTTTGTGTTTGTCTCATACTTTGACACTCATTAGGTGTGAGAGGAGTGTTTTCCTATCCCTTATATGTGACATAAGAAGTTGCATGTGCCCTTTTTTGGAGGGGTATCTAAATCTGGACGACATGTCATTTAGTTTTTAGTTTGAAGTTATATATACAAAAGTTGTCAGTTTCTATGAATCCATTTCTCTCTTATATACAAAAGCTTTCTGCTTTTGCTGGATATTTCTATCCTTGGTAAGATTTCTGTTTGTTCTAGGGTGATGATTAAATTCAGTTCTATGATCTCTTTGTTTAAGCATTTCCATTCATTTTGATTTTGGGTCTGTTTTAAGGACTTCTAGAAGAGAAAAATATAAAGAAAAAATGAAATTGTTTTGCTTATAGGTTAAAATTAGCTTGTGCACAAGTGAAAAAAAAAATGTAGAGAAGCTATACGAGAGAGTTTCTCCAAATTAGCTTGTGCATATAAAAGTCAATTTCTACTTTTTCTTCTTATTTTCTCTCAAGCTTGTCTAAACATAAATTATCTGTATGCTTTATCAGTTTTTTGTATAGTATTGTGTCCATTTAAGTCGTGTACTTATATTTTACGTTAAAAAATTCTTCAGGTCATAGTAGAAAGACTTTCAGAAGAGGAAATAGGTGGACTAAAAGAGTTATTTAAAATGATTGACGAAGACAATAGTGGGACAATCACTTTTCAGGAACTCAAAGATGGTTTGAAAAGTGTGGGATGTGATCTCATGGAATCTGAAATTAAATCCCTTATGGATGCGGTAGGTAGATTATCATTATCATAGAATGCAATACAAACAGAGGTGTTATGTGAAATAGCTTCATATTTTTTTTTGCTTCTTTTGTGTATGTTGAATTGGGTGATCTTTAACTGGCTTCTCTTGTGCACTTTGGCAGGCTGATATAGACAACAATGGGACAATAGACTATGGGGAATTTCTCGCAGCTACACTGCACTTGAATAAGATGGAAAGAGAGGAGAATTTGGTTGCTGCTTTTTCCTATTTTGATAAAGATGGTAGTGGTTATATCACCATTGATGAGCTTCAACAGGCTTGTAGAGACTTTGGCCTTGGTGTTTTACATCTAGATGAGATGATCAAAGAGATTGATCAAGACAACGTAAGTTCCCCTAAATCACTAGTATGCTGATGTGAGTGTTGTCACTCTGCTTAGTTTAACTAACAACTTCTTCATTGTTGCTTTCTTATTTTAGTTTAACAATAAAATTAATGACATCACTTGAACACGTTATCAAAGTGAAATATGTTTCTACTTTCTTGTTTCTCTTAGAAGTCAACCATTTAGGTTTAGAGACTACATAAGGATTCGATGTTTAAAGCAACTCTTGCTATTTTTTTCAATTCTGATTTCTACCATTTACTCGTCTATTCTAAAGTTTTTCAATATTGAAAATGTTTTTAGCGATATCTACTAAATTCTCAGGTTTCTAAAATAAACCCTTTGAATATCATCACCAAATTTACTTTTATTTCAGCTAAGGAATCATCCTGTAGAGGTAACACTGATCCTTTTTATTTCCGTAAGCACTTACATTGCCAGATTCTCAATATTTTGAGCTATTAATCTGTATCACTGATATTGAGCCAGATTTTAAATGCTATTAACGTTCTCTTAGCCCTTCCATCTTTCGTTTTATTGGTCCCAAATAAGGCTTTTCTTTCTGTGATATTTGAATAAATTTACCTAGGATACCTTCCTCTTTCAAGCAAATAAGACATTTTTTTTCTAACTTAAGTGTCCTTTTTCAGGATGGGAGAATCAATTATGGGGAGTTTGCAACAATGATGAGAAGGGGCGATCCAGGTGGTTGTAGAAGCAGAATCATGAACAGCAATGTTAAAACTTCATTATTGCGTGATTTAGGACTGGAAGACTCATCCTAATATGCTTATTGAAATCTTTAGTACCGTTAGGAAACTTGATGATAGAAGAAAAGTGATAGTAAATTTTTCACTGCCTTTAGGTAAAGGTAGTTAATTTTAGTATCTAATTCAGTTAGAGATAAACTGGATATGTAAACTACTATAATGTGGGTATATGATTGTATTTACTACAATTATGAATATCTGTGTGTTTTGTTGCCCGAAGTCCAAGTTTGTTTTGAAGATAATTACATTGTTTGTGTTAATATGGTTATTGTGTGTAAGTGTAAGAATAAATTATTATTTTACATTGATTTTGATTATATGTTACATATGTTTTTGTAAAAACCCACTCAATTAATATCAAGCTTAAGCTATGAGTCATGATTATCTGTAGAGTAAATACTTCTAAGTAATATGAGGTCTCTCAAGTGGTGATGTGGTGGTGGTCTATCAGATTTTAAAATGTGAGACCATATAATTACATGTCAATCTCAATATTAGAGCAATGATATGGTTTCTCAAGTATTGATAAAATAATAAGATTCTTGTTGGGTGATACAACAAATAATATCGCTCAAGTGTTACTTCTTTCATTTGGACTTGTGTGACTAAAGAAGTGTGACACTACTTAGGCGATAAAGTCTTCCTTAGTTTAGGGAAACAGAACTTACTCAAACCATGTATTTTGTGTGGTGATGATAATATTAAAGATGCAAAATGTGAAACAATACATATAATTTATATGTGATTGGTGTATCAAGATGCATGTATGATATGTTACCCTTTATGAGTGTGTTAGTATTTGTGGGTGTGTTACTCTCTTTTCCGAGTGTATAATAATATTTGGGATGATATTTTGGCCTCAAGAAATATAATATAATATTAAACACATAACTCATTAAGAGAAGGATATATCTTGTGTTTCACTTATTATCTAATGATATAAATACGATTTCATGTGATTAAAAGTTGAATGAGATTCTTGTATCAGTGGTTTTTTTACGCATTCTATAGCGTGTGTAAATAATTTCTAACATAAGATATTAAGATTAAATTTTCATCACTAAAGTTAAATTTCATCAATAGTGTTTTCAATGAGTCAAATATTAGTATTTGATATGACATATTTAATACGAATATTTCAAAAACACGTAGAATATAATAAATTATATTGTTTTACTAAAATATAATTGATAGTTTTACAATGTGATGTGAATTGCTAGGATTCTACTTAATATCATAATAACATTAATCTAAGATAAAAATATATAGAGAGAGGTAAATGTTTTTAAATATTATTTTAATACTTGTAATAGTATCACATTACTTAAAAATATAGGTAAAGAATAATTTAAATACATCTTATTTTTTAAGAACAAAACCATCTTCTTTCTTTTAAGAACAAAATCGAAATTCTGAACTCCAAAATAAGCAATCCAAAATAAGCAATCTTATACATATGATCCAATTATGAAGTAAATTAGTATAGGTTTTTTTTATTTTTTTTAATTCATTATAGTTTTTTTATTTTTTAATTCATTGTGTATTGTATGAATTTTTTTTAATATGAAGTCTTAATTCTTTTATATTATATTTATTGAATATATATATATATATATATATATATATATATATATATAATCTTATATTAAGAATAAATATTTTAAATAAGGTATTCTGAGTGGCTTAATCTTTTAATTCAGGATAAGTAGAATAATATTTTAAAGATTACATATAAATAAATTAAAAAAATCAGATTCAATTTGATAATCGACTTATTTTGACATCTTATAAAAGAAATAAAGTGTAATTTACATTAAATTAAGCAAAATAAGTATAATTTTGTCTTCTTTTAATTTAAACTCACTTAAGTTTGTTTTAACGGGACAAATTTTCTATAATACTTTCACCTAGAGTTAAGTTCATCCTTGTTTGAGTAGTTCTAATTTTAGTTAAAATAATATATAAGAATTAATTTTCTGATATAAGCTAGGAAAATTACCCCTAAAAGGTTGAAATCTAAAAAATATAAAATACCCGAAAAAAACTTATTGTTTCTTCTCTTTGAGGTTACACTGGTGTGCATCCTGATTTTCATTTGTTCAATTTATATTGTTAAAAAAATAAATAAAAGCAAAACCCAATTTAAAATTATTTTTTGGGTGAAAAATAGGAGTGAGTAGAAAAAACGGATAGGGAAAGAAGAGAAGATAGATAGGCCTGAGAAGAAGAGAGAGAGGAAGAGGTCTCTCAGAAATGGCCACTGCAACTGTTTCCACTCTCTGCGCTACCTTCGGAACCCATTGCACCATTTCCCACAGCCCTAAACCTCTATTTTCTCAATCTTTCAATCTCAATCGTTTTCCTTCTCACTCTCACAACCTCACTTTCTCGCCTTGCTCACCTCTCGCACCCCTTCCCAAGTCCTCAGAATCTGCGGTGGCCCAAACCGAAACAGAAACCGGTTCGACCGACCCTGAACCGGCCCAGATTGTCTCGGCTAAGGCACCCTCATGGGAACCCGGTCTCTTCGCTGTGATAATGGTGAGTTCTGATTATTTTTTCTAAAGTTGGGTATTGGATTCAGTGACCCAATGTGGAAAAGTTGCAAGCTGCGGTTTAAATTGTTGACCCAGATGATTTTTCTGGCCAATTGCACTTGTACTTCAAGATTTGAGGCTGCTAAATGCTTTTAATTATTGCTTATATGTTTTTTGGTGCTATTGAAAAGTAGCGGTCATCGATTAAAACAGTTAATTCTGGTTGTTTGAAGTGTTGTTTTGTTGTCACTTAAGTTTGTTGGATGGGGTAAATGGGATTTTTTTGGGGTTTCTGCTAATATTATCTTCTGTTTTGTGTGATTCTGAACTTGTTTTTGTTGTATTGTTTAGATTGGTTCACGCCAATATATTGTTCACCCCGGGAGAAAGCTTGTTGTTCAGAGGTTGTCAGGTGCAAATGTTAATGATAAGGTGCATAACTATGATAGCTTGTTTACTTCTTGACCTTTTTCTTAATTTCTGCTGTTCTGGAACAACAATATAAAGTCTTTTCTTACTATAGGGATACGCCTTAAGCTCATCAGCCACAGTTTTGCATAATTCTTAGAATTCTTTCAATGCTTTTTTATTTTTTTCCTGTATTTGATTATGTGCATCACAAGCTTACTACCATCACTTTCTCCCCAAACATTATTACTAATCAGTTGAATGGTGTTTATGCATGCGCAAGTGCATGAATTACAGCATGTCATTTTTGGGGGCAAAAAATCCCATAATATGTTATTGTTATTGATGTAACTGGTAGTCACAAGAAAATGTATCTGCAACAGACAGACAATTTATCTGTTCATTTATTATATCAAAGTTTTGGCTCTCCCAGAGGCCTAGAAGATGTTTGGAGAATGAAGTTCATTGATTAGTTTACTCATATGATACCAGCTAAAGTGATAATACTATGTGAATAACTGCTGTAATTTTCGAAGATTATTTTTATTATGAGTTTAATTTAGCTGTTGGGAACCACAGATTGCTTTACATAAGGTTTTACTGGTTGGCACTGACACATCTTGCTACATTGGGAAACCAATAGTAACAAATGCTGTGGTATATGCAACGGTAGAAGAGCAGGTACACCTCTTTCTTTTTGTTTGTCTTCTCCAGATAGTATTTTTTTTTTTTTTTTTTTAAAAAATCTTCTAGACACTATTTTAAATTTTATGCAGGGTTTAGACTCCAAAGTCATTGTCTTCAAATATAAAAAGAAGAAACACTATCGCAGAACCATTGGACACAGACAGGTACAATGCAATCGAATTATTTATCAAATATTTTCTCGTATCCTGTAATCTCTGAAGGGAGCTTGAAAATATGTGAATCCATTTTCTTTGTTCTTGTGACTGACTACGGGTTAATTATGTTCTTGGCTAGAAATAAGCCATTATGAGTTACAACAAGCAGTCAATATGCATGAAAATTGTTAAAATGCATTTTGCATCTTTAGTTTTCAATTGTTCTTTCTTTTATCTAGTTACTTTTCACGAAGTTGAATTCAACCAAGGGAGAGAATAGTAAACCCCTGCAATTTCTTGGTCTTATGCTCATTGTTTCCATCAAGCTTCTATCTCTCAATGAGAAGCTATTTTTTCATATTTTTTTGACCCTGCTTTTGCTCCATTATGTTGTTGGTGTACAATAGTAATAAGGAGGTTTGAACCTAGGATCTAATGCAAACTATCATCCCACCCTTCTTGGTGGTTTGGTGGAATGATCTGTCCGAGCTTTTGAGTAAAATGAAAAAAATTGGTTATCATCAAAATAACATTTCATGCCTTTGGAACCATGAATTTGGGAACCAGACACCTCCTTCCATGGCAGTCATCACTTCACCACACCTTTTAAGTGGCTATAATTAATTACACTTATTATAAGATTACCATTGCATTAACGTTACGCTACTTAAACCATACAATGACTTCTGCGAAACTGAATGAAAATTAAAAATTCTTGTGACATCTCACCAAATAAAGCTTATTTAAAAACATGATTTCGTCTTTGTGATTCTTGACAATGTGTTGATTTTTAACATGTAACAGCCACATACACGTCTACGGATAAATAGCATTATGGGCTATGAGAACTACCCAAAAGTTACTATGGACGATATCAAGGAGCCTTCCGAATCATGAACATCATGTGAACTGTCCCATACTGTAGCTTCTTCATCTCCAATTTTATGCAACCATTCCGCCATTATTAGTTTTGCTTTAATTAGAAATGTAATTGCATATTGTAATGATGTATTATTGTAATCTCCTTTTTCCAAATACATTGCTATTTCTCTCTGTCCAAGTTACACGGGCAAATTTTAACTTAAATAATGTGCTCTTGTTTGCTTGGAATTGTTGTATTTTCAGTTCTCTTCTTGCCTTCCATAGAAGAATGGCTGGAACAAATTTAATTTCAAAATTTTAAGTGATTGGCATATCCTCTTTCAATAGATTCGTTCCTATATGTAGCTAGGAAACTCACGCCAAACATGAAATGGTAAATAAGAGAACTTCTTTCCCTATTGTTCTTTTGAAAATCTAAAACTTTCCCTCTTTTCTTGTGTTCTTTCTCTAGAAACAAACAATGGATACGGATTTGTTGATTTGGAACCATTTGGCACTTGTCTTGTGGATTTTTCCTTATGCAATGTGAAATTTTTAGACAATCGTCTTTCCTTTCGAAATGAGTATTCTAAAATGAACTCATGATCTGATACCTTCAATTAGTCACTTGATGTCTACCCAATGTGTACTCGAACCATGCCCAAAGAGATGGGTTAGTAGCACTTAACTAGAAGAATATTTCAAGATATCTTATTATTATTTGGTAATTCTAAAATCAATTTTACCAAATTAAGAGACTTGCCAGATTTAGTGAGTTTATGCGAAATTTATTCAACATAAATTAATATTTCTCGTGATAAATTTTAAAAAGCAAGTTTTGCGAGAAACTATCTTTTCCTATACTCCCTAAAAAACCAGCAGGCAACGTTTTAATGAGCTCCACAGTATCCTTTAAATTGTCATGGTTCAGTGCTACATAAGCATATCATTTTATACAAACATAGATTTCCTACCTCTAATATCAATCATATAAAAATGGGCTCAATCTAAAACTATCCGTTGTTATATATAATTTTTGTAGTGAGGAAGATCCCAATGCCTTTTAGTACTATATTATTTTTTATGTATAATAATGACATTGTAAGGAGCAAATTTTTTTATGCTCAAGCTGTTCATACTCATTTGATAGTATTCTTAATAAGAATACATTACAAGTGTCAACTTTTATGGAAGCACATATTCATTTGAAAATCGAAAAGATTATCATAGTAAAATGCAATTGGTTCACAAGTGATTTTAGAAATGTTCTGAGTTTACTATGCTTAAGCTTCGTCAGTTAATGCATTGACATTAACCATAAACGTGATTGGCTTTTAGCGACATTCACGTAGAATAAATCTTATTATTGAAGCTATGTTGACGAAAGCAATGGAATGAAACTACACACCAATTCTTTAAGCGCAGATTGCAATCTCTGGCTGATATTATATAAACAGTCCGTTTCAATCGAAGTTTATACGCAACATCAAGATGACTTCCTGTTGTAGATAGAGCATCAAATTGGATAAAAATATCAGACAGAGGTGAATCTAATGACAGGAAGAGTAATGGTTGAAATTCTCTACCATCATATCTTAAATTGAGAAAGCAACACTAACAGATAAAAGTCAAGTCAGATCCTATATGGTGCGAAGCAAGTATGCATACTGCATCGCTAAACAATCACCACAACTTTCCTGATGACATCATGCCAGCACGTGTAATTTAGTGCTCCAACAGAGCCTCGTAACCGTAGCTCAATTGATTGTAAACCACTCACTCAGCTATGTTTACCCTTGCTATATCCACACGACCAATAAATAAAAAGGGAAACATAAAAAACTTAGGCTCCACCACAGAAAATAAAATGGAGCATATGCCACTGATTTAAGTTAATAACAATACATCCTTTCTCATTCATATCTTTCTTCAATATTATCCTCTCTGATAACGTAACTTATCTTTTGACAAAATGTATAACGCAAGCTAAGCCCGCACAACTTCATTCGTATACTCTCTTTCTCTTCAGAAGTGTTGGAACTATGGAAACAAAACCAATGAGGAAAAGTACCGATAATGTCTTAAAATCATATAGATCCTTAATTGACTTTAGATCCCCAAGAGCAAGGCCAGCCTGGTTAAACAACAATAGAGAGGTTAGGAGTACAATAAAAGAAAAGCAGAAGATCATCAAAAGCATGAATATCATAGATGATATTTAGCCTTTTCATCCATAAATTAGGAATTATAAGCAACAACCATCCACGTTGATTGAAATCAAGTATGGCACGGTAAAAAAGAGAAAAACATACTAACGTATGAACACATGGTCTGCATTGGCCTAGTTCAAATGAAAGGAGATACAAAATGTACAACAGCAATCAACAAGGAAACTACTTTTATCACTTCCATTACCTAATCCAGCTAATGGCTGAAACCAAAGAGACAACAGAAAATACATTCTAAGAAGTTGGAAAAAAAAAAGATTTAGATGCATTTCTCAATACAGCAGTTCTCAGTGGTAATAATGTGCCAATTCAATGGAAACATGCTAGCATAATCTTTCAAATCCTCAATGGCCTTCAAGATAAATGCTGCAATAAATCTCATAGCTTAATAATGATTTACTCAAGTTGTTCTAATAAAATAAACATGAATCATCTGTGTGCAGTCGTATATATGCATATTGAAACAAAAATTACTTCAATACGTTATTGAACTGTTTACTTAAGAATAAAAAACATCCCACTCCAATTTAAACAGATCTAATTCACAAAGTTCCTTCGTATTAAAAACAAAACCAGTAGATTGTCAATTGTACAGCTTATACCCTCAGAAGGCATCTTAAATCCAGAGTAACCTGGATCTTAAGTTGCTGATCATCCATCAAATAATTTTTTTAAGAAGCATTCAAGAAGACACTCCATCCCTCATTTCTATCTAAGAAGAAGAGTTTTCAAATGCAAAAGTAAAAGTTCCAAAATGCAAAAGCCCGAAGTTGTCAAAAAGAAAGATCTTATTCCTGTGTAGAATAAAAAGGGGAAAAGCTTTCATCAGACCATGCATAGCTAAATCATACATAAAAACAAAAAAAAGTATTTCAATGAATATTTACATATTATAAATTAACATAAATAAGAAATAACCTTAAAATCACATTAACATTTAATAAAATATCTCAACAATTAGTCACATGGCCCGCTCCACCTAGCAAAATATGAAGAACTTGCTGACCCAAAAAAAAAAATTACCACAGCAATTGCAACCAAAATGAACAGAATGAAATCGAATACAATTGAGACGCAGACAGGAGATAGATTTCAATGATGTCAGGCGAGAAGGAAAGAGATTTCAGGGCAAGATCCATGTTGTATCTCATTTAGCTCGCCCAATCCAACCCACAAAAATAAAAGAATCCTGTTAGGTTTTGGAGCCCAAATTAACAGGGGTTTGCAATCTTCCCTAATGATCCTAGTCTAATTCTACAGGTTAGAAACCTGCATATGCTCAAGCATGTAGAAACGTGAGATATAGTAGAAGAGTGCAATCTTAGGTGCAAAATCACGATCTTGGCAACCTTGCAAAAGCCTATAGGCAAGTACACGAGACCCACTAACTAAAAGGAGCTCAAAAAACAAAAAAACAGACACACGTACAGAATTAAAATTTGGAATAGGATAGAAATATCTAATTCAGAGAAACAAGCAAAGCAAGCATATTGCAGAAAAATCATCACCACCAGCACAGAAGCTTACTCTGACAGTAATATATGCAGCCGGAACAAGACCAACCAAAGTAGCCAAAAAGAATATATGAAACGGAACATCAACAATGGGAGAAGCCAAATTGATGAACAGATTTGGCAATGTCGGGGTTATCCTCAGAAAAAGCATGTAATTCAGCAGCTTATCCCTACGCTTTGCAATCTGATTCAACCACCCAGAAAACAAAATACCACATTAACAACAACCACCAAATTCAAAAATGTTGTCATACACATTAAAAAAAAAAAAAGGATATAAAGACAAACCTCAGCTTGGAAGAACCTTAGTTTTTCAGGCCACAGCCAAGTAACCAATGGCCTGCCAATTAACTTAGACAAAAAGAAACAGGAAGATGCACCGGCAGTGGCATTAAAAACAACCAATAATATTCCTCGTACAACTCCGAAAAGCGCTCCAGCTAAGAGGGACATGAAGATTGTCCCAGGAATCATGAAAGTCTGCATGAAGATGTAGGTGGAGCAGTAGCCCAGAATGAACTGCGCAGGATTGTTGCTCGCATACATCGAAAGGTCTTCCCTTTAACACAAAAAATAGAAAAATAAAAAAAATTCATACAATAACGATTAAAATATAAAAGGAAGAATCAGCATAGTTGATATGGTTAGGGTACTTGAGGAGGCGAAGATCGGAGAGCGTGCGGGGGAGTTTGAGGCTGGTGTAAGCGGCGGGGGGCATAGAGAGGTAAATGCAGAAGAGGCCGATGGAGAACACGAAGAAAACGGCAACGGCGGCGGCGAATTCCCACGTGTTGAGCGGGAACCTCTCCGATTTGGGCTTCTTGGCGGAGGGTGAATCGTCATCCTCGCCCTTCTCTTCATCCCTCGTCGCCGTCACATTCCTCGGCGCCGCCATAGTACGATCCAATTAACCAAATCACATGGGAATCGAGTCCAACGATTTTCGGCAAATTGAGGATTTTGAAGGGTGGATGTTATGGTCTTCTTCTTTGTTCCGGTGAAAACCCTTAGATTTGGGGCGAGGAAGAGAGAGAGAGAGAGAGAGAGAGGATCCTTCTGCGAAATTTAGCTGCAATGCAATCTGATGAGAGAGAGAGAGAGAGTTTCAATTTCAACTTTTGAAGAACATAAGAATTAAGAAGACTGTGATTTTATTTTGTCATTGTTGTTGTTGTTATATTTCTTGCAATTTTCCCGGAATGCCTTCTTTTTGCTGCATTTTTTCTAATATTGTTTTTGTTCCATTTTTTTATCTCAACAAATTTGAAAATGTTCATTTGTTTCTTGATGATATGGTTTGCTGGTGGGAAAAAAACAGAAGAGGAGAAAATGTAAATTAAAATTAAAAAGAATAAAGAGAACAGATTTTGATTTTTTTTTCAGGAATCAACTATTTTTCTTCCAATATTTAAAAAATAAATATAATGTTTATCCTGATATTTAACTAAATTTCATGTGTCTTACTTCCAGTCCATTAATAAGTATTAATACTGTACTTAAAAATATGGCATGCATTTACTTTTTTATAAAATTTTATTTATCTATTTTAAAATAGATATTGAAAAAATATTTTATGTTTTATAAAGAGAACAAAATTTGTGTCAAAAACTGAAACTTAAATTATTTCATCATACTATAATAAAAATTGAATTTAATGATTTCAAATCTTAAATGTATTAAAAACAAAAAAAAAAAAAAATCAACAAAACCCAGAAGTCAAGTGAATGGAACTAAAAATATACTTAAGTATTTTACAAATGTGGCAATTATAAAATTTAATAGACCTAGATGTCTTCATCATATTTATTTTTATTTTAAAGTATTCATACTTTGACTCAGTATATAATAAGATACAATTATTTAACATTAAAATAAATTATTATTTATTATTATATAATATTTTATTAAATAAAACGAATATTAAATAGATATAATTCATAAATAGTGGTATGAAGTACAGTTTTTTTATACTTTATTTAAATTCTTTTATTTTTTTCATTTCACACAAATATATCCATATATTTCATCAGTGATTAAAACATGTATGGTTTAATTAAATTAAGGAATTAAATCAATAGATCTCAATTTTATAATTAAGGTATTGTTTATCCTTAGGGTATTATTTAATTATTGTAATTAATGATAATTTATATTACCTTAAATATTAATCCAATATATGATAATAAATCAATAACAATCATTCTATTATTTATACCATTACCTTAACTACATATTTCTTTATATACTAATCATGTGTTTCTTGTGGCACATTCTACTGTTAATTACTTTTTATCTTATATTTTGATTGAAATGTACAGTAGACTCAAATCAATAAATTTTACTTCATATAAATTAGCCTGAACAAAACTTCATAGTAAGACATTTGTGAAGATTTTAGTGATAAAAAAATTAAGTTGATAAATCGTGTGGGAGGTGTGTGACTTAGTAAAAATAACACATTCCAAAAACAACAGTATGCAACAAAAAGATGCCATGAAGAGCCCCACTTAAACAGACTTAAAATAAGAGAAAAGAATAATCATCATTTCAATTCCTAAAATCCAAAAACATATTTGGAACAAAAGTTTTCTAAAAATTTCAAGTCTTATTTTAATTTTAATACAATTCATGGTGCTAGACCATTTTTAAGATTCGGTTATAAATTTTGATCTAAATATGAAATTTGACAATATTTCTAACAAAAGTTGTTTATAAATAAAAATATTATTCTAATGCGAGTATTATATGATTTGTTTAAATTTGTAAAAAATCTTATAAAATGGCTTGTAAATAAACATATTTGTAATATATATATATATATATATTTGTTTTCATTTTAATTTTTTATTATACCCTTTAGGTCATGCCTACTCTCACCTATGTGTAATAATTTCTAGTTTGGGGTAGTGATGGTCATGTCTTTGAGATATTTGTTTAGTCCAACAGGAAAGAAAATGTTTGGTAGCAAAGAATATTCGGAGCACAAAAGAATAAAAAAAATTGATCCTGGACAAAATCTTTGATGGGTTAGTTAAAAATAAACGGATTTTGTTAATGGTACCCCATTTTTGCTATAAGTATACCCCAAAACTTTATTTTATTTTTTTCAACAAAAATATTTTTCATGAAATACGTTTTTGTTGTTCTTGGAAGAAAATGGAAATACTAACGAAGGAAAACAAAAACACATTTTTTTTTCGATGATCTAATTAATTCTAAATATGAATTATTTTTAAGATGTAATTAGAAAAATGATAACATAAACTATCATTTTTAATTGAAATTACTTTTGTAAGAATTTATTTTATAGTTTAAGGAAAAAAATTTAACGAATATTTTAAAATTAAAAATTTATAATATATAATATATTATAAAATCAACTAACATGAATATACATAACAATAAAATTTAAGACTATTTGACTTTATCTAATCAATATTATATATCTATAAAATTGTTTCACCGTGAGAATATGTAACAATACAAACATATTTTCTAATGTGATAATTATTTTATTAACTTTAAGTGAAAAATATTGGTTTCTTAGTATTATCTTTTTATAAAATTTAATGTAAAATATTTATTAATGAGTTCATTATTGATGTTACATATGGACAATAGTCTTAAATTAAGCAAAACAACCTTAATTTAAGGATGAGACATCTCATATTTACTTAACTTACCTATTTGGAATACCAATTTTAATTTCTATTGACTCTAACAAAAATATATTGATGTTTTTAATTATAAATAATAAAAAATGAATAAATATATAACTTTATTAACTATTTTTTTTTCTTACCCGTTTCTCTCATAATTTTAATACATACAACAAAAGTATCAGAATGATTCCTAATTATCCTTTATATCCTCTTACAACTTTATACAAACGTCATAACCAACATCAATGATAACTTATTTCCAATTTCTTTTAACTTATTTCTAATTTCTTTTACAAACTGACATCGTCAATCTTATATAACATCGTTTTAAGATATATCATGTTTAATTTTAATTATAAATGTCAAATAATCTATTTGTTAATAAACTATTTTTTTAAAATATATTTTGAATTGAATACACAAAACTTCAAAATAGGTTTCAGATTACCTTATATGAAACATTTTTAGATTATCTATTCCGAAATAAATCATGACCAAGAATAAGGAAGAAAAGTTTAAAAAACCAACCTCTTCTCAAAGCACGATTAAGTAAAAGAGTGTGCGGCGATTCTTTGAAAAACAACATGATAAACCTCTCAACTATGAATGAACAATGATCGGTACATGAAACATAGGTATACAGCGGAGGAGAAAGATCAAGTGAGAAAAAAAAAATAGAACTTTTGTATAAATATGAACCACACATATCTTTTACATTTCACTGGTGCAGATTTAAACCTTCAAGTTATGAGGTTGAAAAATGCAATGGAAAAAAAAAAAATAAGGAGAGGTTATAATCATAAGAGAAATGTACTTAAGAATTGTCAGCATGTAAATAGTCAAATTATTACATGTCACGTTTTTTCTTGTTTAAATGTTATTAACGTCATTTAATAGGAAGAATTCTAAATAAAATTAGAACTAAATTAATACCTTTTAAATAGTGGAATTAAATTTAAAAAAGTTTAACAAATAAGGGAGTAAAAAATTTGTAATCATAAATAAATAATATTCAAAATTTATTATATAAATCAATAATTTTTTTTTGTAATATTAATGTTTATCTCAACCGCAACTTTACTTTAATTGATTAGTTTAGGGAGGAAACAACTTACAAATAAAATTTATGAAGAATTCAGGTGCAGTCATTTTATAACAAAGAAGACCCAAGAATTCTATCTATACATTTATTCATATAATCATAAATAAACACCTTTTTACTTGTGCCATCTTATTATTGGTATTCTATATTCTAGTATATTGGTCTGAAACTACCAAACATTTAAGTAAATTGATTCCCCTGTCATGCGACACATGCATTATCATGAAACTCAAGTAATTTTTTTTGTGATTCAAACCTGACATATACGACTATCAAGAATTAAATTTAATAAATAAACTTTAAGTAGCAGAGGATTGGGAATAACATCACCCACGCAATATATAGAATGAGTCTCTATTTCGAAAACAATATTTACAAAAAAAGTATTTATTTTCACCACTGAAATAGAGGCTATATGTGTTTATATTTTTTTAAGAAAATAAAAAAAATATTTTTTATCAGTAAGAATAATATATAAAAATAGGAGTATTTGAGGCATTTTAATAGGTTCATAAGATCTAAAGTATATATAAGTAGTTAAATAAAAACTGTGATTAGAAAAAGAACATTAACACCAAGTTGTCACTGACACCCCTTCTTTTAATATGTCATAGTCATTGGCCTTCTCCACTTTGCTTACACTTTTATCAATTCATCTTTGGTGCTGTAACACTTTGCACTTTGTCAGGTCTTTATATATGAATTTTCATATTTCCTATTCTGATATGATCTAGTTGCTTCCCAAGTTCCATTGCATCTCGAACTCCGACTAATCTCACAAAGTCCAAACATTTACCATTTCTATTTAGCTTTTCTGAGATTAACACATCTTTGAACTTTATCACACCTTTGAAAAACTCTTCTCATTTAAAGTTCTGTAAAGTTAACTGAAAATGCGAGAAGAAATAAATCTTTCCCTTTTTGGACTTCTCCATTCTCAAGTCTATGTTCAGTCCGTATTGCTGGGAAAAAGTTGAGTTATACTTTAACATTTCAACATAATCCTTACCTTCCCAATCGCCAGACATGTTAGCTTTTATTTTTTGAATATATATATTTTAAATTTTAAAATATAACATAAAATAAAAATGTAAAATGTGTTCAAAAAATGAAAAATCCCATTATATATATCCTTTTTTATTTTTATAATTTTAAAACATAAAAATAAAGTAAAAATATGAAATATATAAAAGAATAATAATTTTCATTATATATTTTGTATGATATAAAAAATAAGAAAAAGATGGTTAACAGGAAAAGAAAACATATATTGCTAAAAGTGTGCCTAATTAAATAAATGTTGTCGACTATGTCCCTAATTATGTTATCAATTAGGTGTAAGAAATTCAAAGGAAGTTTTTACGAGAGCATAGGAGACGAAAGATGTCATAAGTTAAAGTAAGTTAAGTGAGATACTATTATTAAGAGTAAGCAAAAAGATTTAGGAATAAATGACTTAAAAAACTTTAACATAGCTTTTATAAATTTTATGAAAATGGAGGTTACAAAATGAGGATAAAGGATTACATAATAATATATAATAGGATCTAAATGTGGGTCTGGGAATGATAGAAAGGACAATTCATATGAATTTAGGTGTTGGATAGATTTTAGACATATATGTGATCTATTTCCTCATATATATTTTAATGAAAAAGAGTATGATCTAATAATGAGGTAACTTGATTATATGAGAGTATACTGTGTGATTGCAAGTATCCAGCCAAAATGTTTTTTAAGTACTAAATATTTTTAATTGGGAAAAAGTATTCTCTCATATAGTTTGCAGGAGTTATGTAGAAAGAAAATATGTCTAAGGTCACACAATTGAATAATTCTGGACCAGGAACACCAGCTCAAAATGACTACAGGAGTGTTCATTGTGATAAAGGGCATGTGAATTCTCATACTGAATAGGTCATCAAAACTAAGAGGTTATGAGTGTGTTAAACAAGAGAGCAAACACAACTACTAATAATGTTTTAAAGCTATTAAGAAGTGTCACTAAGTAAACAACAATGTCTCTATGCTTCCCCAAATATGTATGTTCAGTTTGGAATTAGGCTATGCCTTATGCTTCTTATTGTAATCCTTATTTTTTCCCACACGATGACAAGTCTTACGTAAATATGCAAATTAGTTGGGCTCACAATGGTTAGCACCCATGCACAATTTAAGGATTGAGGATTTTGCAAATCTACCTATTGTAATTCCCAATTTGATAATTTGTTATTCTGTCAATTGTGATAACTTGCTATGCTTTTTTTTGCCAATTTCATATATACAATTATATAGAAAATTTGAAAGTGAAATTGATCTTGGAATTGATACTACTTTTTGTTCTTTTTGTATATGGATAATTGGAATAACTTTTTTGCCTGATCATTTATTATATTTGTTATTGTTGATAAAAAAAATGTTATAGTTTTTATAATTTTAAAATGTAAAAATGAAATAAAAATATGAAATGTGTACATGAAAAATCCTTATTATACATAAAAATGACACTATATCATATATAATTTTTTTTCTCTCCCTAATCTTTTAATTTTTTTTATATAAAATACTTTGTTAAATTATAGGAATAATTTATTCAACTTTTGTGCCCAAAAATTATATTTTCTCTAATAAAATATAATGAGGGGAGTGTTAATATAATACCCTCTTATATATATTGTTTTTGTTCAGTTAAGCTTTTTGTGTGAGCTATCGTGAGTACTTCATTTATATATCTTTCTTGTTGAAAAAAAAATAAATAAAAAACTTCACAACATCTCCATTTTCAGTTTCTCTTTTAAAAAGTAACACATTCACAAAACTCAATTAGGAAGAGAACGATATTTTTAATGATGTAATATTTTTTAATTACACGAACAAAAGGATAATAGGAAAATAGGGACAAATATTTTCAACAGACAACTAATGTTCTTTATTAACAAAAGAGTAATGTTTTTCGTTAGAAAATTGTAAATTTTTTTCACAAGACAGTCATTATTTTTAAATTTCATATCACTCTTCATCATTAGTTAATTTGATTAGTTGATATAGTTAAAATGAACCAGTCTCTAGAAACTCATAAGATAGAATAAGGTCACATACTAGTTTTTCTGTCTTATGTATAACATTACTCTTAAAAATTTCACAATAATAATGTAGCCGTTTATTCCTTCTGATTAATAGAGGAAAAGAGTAAAGAATGCAGATAAACTGGAAAGGCCCTCCTATAATTAATGTGTATATATATTTATAGCCATATATTGATGAATAACACACAATGCTCTCACAAATAACTGATGATGGTAATAGATTAAAGCAAAGAAAAAGCACACTATGCATGCAATTGAGAATGTACATTTATAAGTGACAGAACCAAGTAAGGACCATAAAAAGTTAAACTTAGTACCCAAAAAGAAGAAAAGAAAAGGTTGTGATCTTCTGAACTCTAAACAAAGCAGAGATTCACTCTTCAAGCGAATCTCCTTTATCACGAAAAAATATATATAGTATCATCATCACCTAAAAAGCGTTTTGGTTCAATCTCCAGCAACTTCTAAATTAGCTTAAGGTAAGACAACGGACAACTATGATATAATGAATATTTATCCATTATCTTACTCAGACTTTATTCATTAATTGGCTATGGATCATTATGGTGACACACAAGTTAACTATGAATCAGGGAAGCATCCTAGAATATGACTACTAGCTTGATCATGGTTGTTATGAGGCATCATCAAGGGCAAGTTTGGATGTGAAAAATAAGCAGTGTCACACAACTGTGACCCGAACAAGTTGTCCAAACTCTTCCAATCGAAACCTTGCGCACTGCTATTGCTCCTTTCATCACTACAATATTCCTCATTTGTGAGGCCATTGTGGTGTTGTTGGTTACATTCCTTCATTGCAAAGCTTGCAGTTGGACTATCTAGCTGAGGAAGCTCAATGAGCTGTTTGTCCATAACAGTTTGGTTTGGAAGAATAAAGTGTTGCTGATCTGAACTGAAAGGAAGACTAAAACTTGGACCTTCAGAAGGGTGATGAGGCACATTTGTTTCATTCAAAATATCAGCAATTGATAAGGGTCTTGCAAAGCTTTGATCTTTGAAAAAGTGTTGTTGATGGCTACTGCTACTGCACCATGGCTCATAACCTTGCCTGTGACTTGGACTAGGCTTCCGAAATGCTCGGCACACAACCCATCCTTCTTCCTGAAACAGGAATTATAAACTGTCACGTTCAGCTTTTCTCATCATCCTCAGATAGTTTCTTCTGTATTACTATTATAAATTATTATCATTATTATGAACATAATATAGAGCACAAGCGTGTCGTAATTTGCGTTTGACTCTTTGAGCCTCTTTGAGCTTTATGGAAGATAAAGTACCTTTGGAAAAAGTAAATATCTTTTTCTTACATGTTTGAAATTGATTTTATGCAGTATCTATCAATTCCTAAAGTTGCATGTATATTTATATCTATCAATCTATATATATTCTTAACTATAGTCCTATTCTTTTAGCATTCAAAATTTTACACTCACGTACCTGTGGATGGAAAGAAAGCAAAAAGGAGATATAACACAGAACTTGGAGTATGAGAAAACAGTGTTCCTTTTTTCTTTTTTTTTTCCAAGAGTATATATTATTAAAGTGTGATTGATAGTAAGAAAAAATGATACTGGTCAATATCAAACTTTTCTCCCTACAAACAAAATTCAGTGAAAAGATATTTTATTTACATAATTTTCGTATACTCTTTCACATTTTTTACAAACAAATGTCATATCAATAGAGAAGTAAATAAATAAATTACAAATTATAAGGTATTAAAATGTTAAGGTAAATAAATATATAAATAAATGGCTCACAAAATTGTCTTTTTATTACTTTGTATTATAGAAATAACACTGAACAGAATCGTGATTAGATACCAGTCTGTCAAATATATGTCAAAATTAAAGAAATGGTCTATATTTAATATATGCCATAAATTATGCGTATGCATTTTTTAAAGGTTAAATATCTTTTAATAAGATCAATATGTTATAAAATCAAAAAACACTAGCACATCGTTGTTAGATTAAAATCCACAACAATGGTATAAAAACTTGTCTTCAAAAAGTTAATAAGCATGCTTTTATCTCTACAATTTAAGGCAAAGGTTTAACTAGTGCAACTACGATAATGATTAAGTAAAATTAAAAAAATATTTACTAAAAGAAGCATTAATTATATTTAAAATAAAGACATTAATTACAAACTACAAAATAAAAATATTAATTTATTCAAAATACAAAATGTCTTTAATACCCTCGCGTAAAGCAACTACAGAAGGCATTCAATATAATATATTACATATTTATTATTTAACTAGGAAATCGAAGTGTTTATAATTTTAATAAAAAAAAAAGTAACTTTATCGACACTTAAAAGTTATCACAGGAAAAGAATAAAAAAATTCATATAAAGAAAGAGAAAAGAAGAGTGAGCTTTCACATAATATAAATATAAAAACAGCTATTTTTTTACCAAAATAAAAACAGTTAGTAACGGTTTTTGTCTAATACTGTGTTTATGAAATTGAATTACATTCACACATCTTATTTAATAGGAAGTGAAAGCCATATGATTTATGAGAGTAATTTCAAACCATTGACAAAAAATGTTTTAGAAAGTGGCATACATAATGGTGTAATTTGAAAAAGTGTGTTTGAAAATGAGAAGTATGAAACAGGAAAAGTACTGTTTGGAGTAGTGAAGAACAGTCTTGACAACCCTATTTATCAAAATGACATGTTTGCCTTCTCCTTAACTTAATGCATACAAGTGTTTTTTTTCTTCACAACATTATTAGGTTAACAAATTACTGATATGATTATAGATTATTACTTCCTTTGATCACAGATATATGTTGATATGATTCAAGTGAGAACAAACTTGCCTGTGGAGGACCATGTTCAGAGGTTTGATGCCTATATTCATGCATAATCCAGTCTGTTTTCCTTCCATTAGGGGCACGTCCCTTGTAGAAGACCAAGGTCTTCCTCATCCCTATGATTCTATTTTTGGACATCACAGCCTTGTCCCTTCCAGTGGCTTTCCAGAATCCAGCAGCAGTGGCCCTATTGGTTCTTGTTCCAGTAGGATACTTCTTATCTTTATGGCTGAAAAAGTACCATTCATTTTGTTGCTCATATCCTAGCTTGCACCTATCTGCATAATTTCAATCAAGCACATCAACAACTTTGTAACTATATGATGTCAGAAGATATGGATAGAGTTAACAGATGAAGTTTATCAAGTTTCTGAAGTTGAATTTTGTTTTGAATTATAATTCCTTAAAGATTATTTACGTCCCTTTAATTTAAGAAAGCATTGGTGTCAAGATTAGTTGCATTGTGCATATGATATATAACTATATCTAATTACTATACCTTGTATGTCCCATGGTTCCATTTTGTATAGATCAATCTCAACAATAACATCTAGATCAATTTTCAGGGAGTTTATCTTCCTCTTGAGATAGTACCCCACAAGCTCCTCTTCCGTTGGATGAAATCTAAATCCTGGAGGCACGCATGATTCCATATCAACTGATGATCTCTCCTGAAAGAAGCAAAGGAAAAGGAGTCATTATGAAAGATCAATTTGACCATTTATGTTTCCGTTTTAATTTGAATATTATGCATAAAAGTTTGTCTTGTTCTCTTTTACGTGCATCAAGAGAGAAATAAATGATTATCAAACGAAAAATAAGATGCTCAAATTCTTTTTGCAAATTGCTGATGGTAAGGGCAGCATTGGAAGATAAGGAAAAAAATTCAAAGGACATTGGCTCCGCGTTGCACTTCATCAAAGTCATAATAGTTTACAACCTTATAGCTCTAAAAACCTCTAGGGATGAGAGATATTTTGAAATAATGATGATGATGATGATGTATAACTTTGGTATTGGACCCAACAATTGTGCAGCATGTGCAATGACAAAATTGGCAGACCATGTGTGGAACCCACCATAATAAACAAGTTAACTAACAAAATAGGCCTATGATTAATCCTAAGAAGCTCTTTTTGTGCCTTTATTTGCATGACATGGAGTTGGCAAAAGTATATTGAACACAAAAGTTGGCCGAAAAGCTTGACTTTGCTGTCACAAGCATGTCACATTTCTTTGAGTGCAGTGCACTCCCAACCCCTTCTGGTGGTGGAGAAAGACCTGCCCTATTGAAAATGTCGTGATCACAATTCACGACCACCAGGCACACATGTAGCCAGCATACAGATAAAGTTCCACTCATCAGCTTAAGCTAATTTTCAGAAATTTCCAAGGACACAATCACTACATATTCACAAACCAGCTAGCCCTAAGTAATTAATACCTATAGATTTAATATTTATCTCTTGCTAATGGGGAGACTGTTTCATTGATGGTTTGAAAATTTTCAAATTAATCATATCTCTATCTTTTTCTATTGTTAAGATCATGATATTCACACGCTTTCAGTTGACAAAAACCAAAAGATATCATTCTTGGATTGGTGCCATTCGTGTTTTTTTTTTTCCAGAAAACTAATAAATGTGAAAGAAAAGCAAGCTATAGATCCATTTAACATTTTCAGGCTTGCAGATGGACATGGATATAATATATTAAACATCAGAAAGCTGTAGTTCCCCTTGCAAAATAAATTTGAAAAAGCTGGTTCCCTTCAGATAAACCCTCCAAAAGATCATTACCAAATGGACAAGGAGGTTTCAGACTTCTCTTGACACGCTGTTGAGAAAAGAAAAAAGAAACAATCGTCACATTTATGGACACTATAAATATATACAATACTCACAGGAATTTGGGTTAGTGTCATCTTCTTCTTGAGTTTGCTAGCTACAGGCACTGAGACAATATTAAGGGAGAGGATTGAGAGAGAGAGAGAGGGAGAGAGAGAGATGTGTGTTGAAGTAAGGTGAAGGTGAATGTTTGTCTAAAGAGAGGTAGGAGAGTTATATATATGTATTTGGAAGAGCATGTATCGAAAGGGATGAGAGAATGTTGTACAGAAAAGAAGCAGAAGAATAATATATATAAATATATACACATATAGAAACATATTGTAGATGAGGTTATTGATTGCGCGTGGGGTGGCAGATAGATGGAAAGGTCTTTGTTTGGACGGCGTGACACCGAGTTTTCACGCCACCCCCCTTCCACCGCTATATTGTACCCTAAGCCTTTTCCATTCCATCACTTTAAACAACAATGCTAGCTACTGTACAGGGCGAGCTTAATTTTAACCTAATATATTATTACTGTTCTTATTATTATTATATGTAATGGATCATTCATAGCTTTCATAAACTTGTATTATACTTGGCTAATGTTCTAGATCAGAGGCTCTCGCACTAATTAACAATGGACAAATAGTGAGTACATGCATGTCACATTCTCCTCCTCCATCCTTCACAATCGAGGTTTCACAATTGTCTGTTTGGTGCGCCGTCCCTCTACATTTGGCACCATTGCTTTTCTTACATGTGGAAGCTATGTCAGACTCCTAAGCTGTCCATATCAATATGTTAATCATTTGTGTCTTCTCCCTTTACTGTTTTCATATGCATACCATAAGCCCTCCACCAAAGTTTATCCGATTGTTCTTTAGCACGGTTGTCGTTTTGATTTTGCATTCTCTGCATACCATAATTCCTCTTCTGTTTTGCAATTAAGTATATCAGATAAATCAGAACATCGGTAAAAGGGTTTGTCCAATCCATTAAAAACATGTATATTTGTTAGTGCCATGCTTAACAACTCATAATTATAGTAATAGTATAAAAGTTTACACTAGCTAGCAGCCTGTTAAACTCATATATATATAAACTACCATTCTTTCATAACACTAAAACAGTCTTGTATCACTGATAATTGAGTTTGAAAATAATTTATAAGCATTTTCATCTTTTAACTCTTCAAACAAATTTTTAAAAATGAAATTAAAAGGTCATCAGACAAATTTGCAATGAAATTGAATACAATAGATTCAAAAATTGAAATATTAACATTAGAGGGAAAACCTATACGAATTTTGCATCACCATTTGTCTCTTATTTTGATTGAAACTATTGTTATGGTACACAAAACAGCTTTTCATACTGCTAAGTGTCAACGAACTTAGGATCTAATGGATTACCGGACAATAAGAACAAACTTGGCAGTTGAAGTTCGAAGACCAGCAGTTTGTCTTAAACATTGAGGTTCCAGCTAAATGACTTGATTATTTAAGAAGAATACAGTTTTATATATTATCCCTTGCAAAAGTAAGAGTAACTGATAACAGGTTTCTTTGAGAACAATGCACTCTTTTGTATATATATTATAAAAAAGTAATGGATGTATATATCATACGCTGAATGAATGAAAAGGCAATTTCGGGATTTGTATTATATGTCCGTATATATAAATACTCAAAGGATTAAAGTTTATTTGTTTTATACTACAAACACATAAAGCCTAGATAAGCTGGGATTACCACCAACCTACCATTGTACTTTGCAAGGGTTTATTGTCTTATTCAGAGTAGAGGCATTTATTTATTTATGCTGCAAATCTAGTACAGAAATTGCATTTATTATATGGAAGAGTAGTGACCAAAAGCCGAAAGCTTGTATAGAAAGCTTACTATAACCATAAACCATATTATTATACATGAGGGTACCCTTTACACCTACTGAATACAACCTTCTAGGGACTCTGTTGGCAGAACAGCAATATTTAACCAGCAACTTGTCACCTGCAAATTAAATAATTAATGGTTTAACGCTGACGTTGACGTCATTTTGTCCCAACACTTGCTTACATATGCTTCTTATTTTTTTAACATATGTGCTCACTATGCACTTTTTATTAATACTCTATTGAAACATTCATTTGTTTATTTACATAGTAGTTTTAAATTCGTACTGGGATGAGTGGACCATGGTTTGCTGTTTGTGTCTAGCGATTCTATGTGCCCTTTGATCTTAGTTACAAACCCTCATTGAACACCAGTTCATAAATTTTCTTCACTCAGGTTAGAATATTGAACTTCGTGTGAACGCAATCTAAATATGCTGGCTGTCTAGTTTTTCAGTTACGGAGTACTAGTGTTTATCATTTTGGTTGAGTTTAAATCTTGTAATTTGCTTGTTTAAAGATTTTGCTTTTGTTGTCTAGTGGTGTTTGGTGTATGACAATTTCTTAGTGTTGTCTTTCTAATGGAAACCTAGCTAATGCTATACCAAATCTATGCACTACTCGAATACATTTATATAAATTTGCTTTTAATGTATTTTATATCGTTGTGTGGTTGTGTCCCACTATTTTATTAAAAACATGAGAGGTTATAAATCGTAGTAATAGGTTAATTATTATCATAATTAACCGCAATGAAATAACAATCATTAGTGACTAACAACATAATTTGACTTTTGTTGTTGTTAATGAGGGATGAAGATTAAGCTCTCTAAGCAGTGTAGCATAACTGTGTCCTTAATCAACTTGCAGGAAAATCAAAGCTGCTCAAAAACCTTAATTTAGAATAAAAAATAAAATTCTAATTCTCTATTTTGCACTGTGCATGTGTTTATGCTAATAGGAACATGATTTTAAATTAAAGAAGCCACCGAAATATATATGATCATTTTAATAGCGTTTCAATTATAGTTCTGTGATATAATATTATTTTATTTTGACCTAGACTTAGGAAGAATGTTGTATATTTTAGACCAAATTATTGCGTCTAAACTCTAATGCAATTAATTTGTCGTCCTTGCTTTATATTAGGGCTATAATAGACCCGTGGCTTGATCATATACACTAGTATGAGGAAAAAGAAGTTTACAAGCTGAAGCATAAAGTGACAGAATAGTAAAATTACAATTACGATGTTTATAGTTCTTCTGCGACAAATGTTCACAAGAATAAAGCAAAGAAAATTAAAAACGGGTTACTGAAAAGAAGAAGCATAATCACAAAAACAATCAAAGAAACAAACTTATAAGTTTCATTCATATCTATAAACCTCATTTTAGGTTTATATGATGAAACAAGCTTAGGTTATGGTTTTTGTTTGAATGTAGTTTTCTGAAGTGTATATTATATGCAGCACTTCAACAGAAAGGCACTAGCTCTCTATCACAGATTAGGGAAGAAGAAGTTAAACAAATATGGAAAGTATTCTTTGCTTCTTAATATATCTCTTGTATATTTTATCTAGTGGTGTGGAACAGATTGCTTGTGTATGAGCCCTGAAATTTTGTGAATTGGTTTGTTTATTAGCTTGCAAACAACTGCACTAAAAGCTTTGAAGCCTGGAATAGGAACGGTGCGAATTGGTTCATTCTAGAATCAAATTGGCTTATTTTGTTTCATCTTTGGTTGATTTACTTTGAGAAGACGATCCAGAGGGAAATGAATAAAAAGAATGTAGAATTCATGATTGTTTAGGCCCCACACGTGAACTTTTAGAGGACCCACTTAGGGGTTCAAAAGTTCCTATTTCGGACCCCACCTCCAACAGCCAATGATCCATGATGAAGAAGAAACAACAATGGAAGAAGGTTTAATAAGATGGAGGAAAGTTTTGTTCCCATTGCAAAATCACACCTCATCGGTGTTCATACTTTTCTTTATATTATCTATAGAATTTAATATTATGCATTAGGCTAAAAAGTTTATGTTGTTGATATAAAATTTAATGGATTAGGGGTTAAAGTTTTTTGGCGTACTTTGTTATTAATATTTTAATTCCAATATTTAATAAATATACTAATTTAATCCGTACAATAACCATCGAATTAACCACATGTTAATTTATCAAAAAACAACATATTACTATCAATCTCAAATTAATATATTTATGTTGATAATAAGAAATGTCATTTTTTTTAAGGTTTCAATTTTAATATAAATTATTTTGAAGATATCAAAAACTTATTTAGTTAGTGAATTAATTATACACGATAATTCATGTTGATATGACAATATAAAATTATTTTGCACAATTAATTTATAATGTCTTTTTCTCTTAAATTGGTCATATTGTTAATATATATATATATATATATATATATATATATATATATATATATAATTCTTAATAATTTTGATCCAAATAGAGTTCATGATAAATTTAATATATGAACTCATTTTTATTATTTGAGTGAAATTTTACAATTTTTATGGGATGCAAAGCCAGAGGTTAAATGAAAAAAAAAAATATACTTTGTGAAATTGTTTGGTTAGTTTGATTATTTGGATGAAAATTTAAAACAATTTGAGAAGATTTATGTAGAAAATGAAAAAATTGAGGATTTTCGGTAGAAGAACATTTATGGTAAACCAAATTTGTTGAGACTTTAATTATATATACTTAAAGAGACTAAAATCCTACGTAATCAACTCAAACTATACTAAAGATATGAGTTCTTTTTTTCCAACGTAAAAAAAAAAAAAAAAAGTTTTCTCTACAGTTGTTTTATTACCCATGCTTATGCTTTTACTTACATATTTAAGAAATTAGGTGGGTTCAAAATTTAGAGCAACTTACATGTTACGTTGCATATGGGTCAAAATTCTGGGTCACACCTTCTTTTCATATATGACAAATGTCAAAGGTAAACTATTCGTAGACACAAGTGATAACAAGAACCTAGAGATAGCACTAACTCAAATATACAGTAGTAACATGAACCACTACTTGTGGCAGTGATAAAGTCAAGGAGCTAAATATAACACGGTGATAAGGTCATGCAGAGGTGGGAAAATGCTCCAACGTAGGATACAACTTTGAGAACTGAGAATGTTTTGACATGGAAAATGCCTTGGCACACACCTTTAGACTAAGTCTATTTCTCTTATTTTTATTATTTTCATGATCTACAGACCTGTCACCAGACAACCCATTCATTCGCTAAACATGACGTAAACATCATGTTAATCTGCAATAGAAATAAAGTTAAAGATATATGAATTGTTGTACATGGAATCAAAGTTATTTGCCACAAAAGCTTTTACCAGTTCCATAATTGTCAAATCAGTATCTTCAAATGTGATCGTCTTTCTCTTTTAAGATTAACCTATCCACATCTTCTTAGATAGTCGGTGCTCCATTTTCAACGAAAGAAACAAAAGATGAATCTAAAGTTCAGGAACTTCTATGACCCTATCAACCTTCTACTAGTTTTTAACTATAAGATCAAATGAAACACTGCTTTAACTACCTAGACCACCTTCTTTACTTAGTCTTCAATTGTAGTTTCACCCCCGAGAGCAAAGAAGAAGAAAAAGACTAATAGAAGAAAAAACCGTGGGTCCCGTTTCAATTCTCATAGATCAGAGAAAATCATGAATCCAATCTGAAAAAATCATCACAAACAGATATGATCTACCGACTTTACGTTTTCAATGATATTTTAATGCTGTAATTATTGGCCAAGATATATTTTCCAATTCTAATTGGCTGAAGTATTAATCTTTTTTTAAGGTAGGGGGTGCATCTATCAAGTAGCCAATCTTTGATTAAGAACTAATGCTAAATGGGGTTGAAATTCTATTTTTGTCTTTAATTATTTCAGATAGGCAAGGATTGAGTCAATTAGTACTGAGGTAGCAGCAAGTGAACAAAAAGAGTAATTATGTTAGACAATTAATAATCAAGAGGAGCAAAACAAATGTCATTATTATTATGGGCGCGTGTGGTGGAGCTTAACATCTGCGGATCTTATGCTAGATACTGTTCTTGTTGTTGATTAACTTAAACTGTCTGAAAGTGACCTTTGCCCTCCACACCTCACCATCAGAAAGTACCTCTGCTAGCTACACCAATTGCTTCGAGTACAGACTCTACAATTGGGGTGGGGCAACCATTGGTCTATATGTAAACATTTCTTCTTCCAGATGAAGCTTGTTAGACAAACCTTGCTGAAATACTATGATGCAGACACTACATGTGCATGACTATTATGTTTTTTCTACCAATACATGACCTTTTATATATATTATATATCTGTTTGTAAATTTCAAGTCCATGGTAAAGATCAAGTTGTGCCTGTGGAGTTAAATTCTCAATTTCATAACAAGCATTCTAGGTCAGGCTTTTGTCAGAAAAAAAGCAATATAATTCCATGCCATATGATCATATATTCATATGTATGTCTTAGAAATTATAGTTTATATTGTCTCTTGTGGATTATGATGATTGTAGCCATCTCAATCTCTGAAGGGTATTTTGCAAAAGCAATTATCAACAAGATGACCAACATGTGTCCACCAGGTCCACCACTAGATATATTTTGGTTTAATGAGTACAGTTATAATTTCGAGTTGGGGAGAAGGGAAAAGGAAAAAAATCCGGAATCTAGTTTTCAGTGCAAGCACCATGAGACTTGCGTGTGAACAAGATACACAGTTCATTGGTTGAGAGAGAAAAGGCCCATTATTATTTTAGCATGCAACATAAGGAAGAAGGGATAATCATTGTGATATGTATGTATCCTGTTCCCTGATTTTATTCATTATATGTAGTGTAACAACAGAAAAAATCTTACGTTTTCCCTTTTGTTATTTCTCTCTTCCACTTTTTCATAGACATAAGGATTCCTGCAATAAATTCAGTCATATATTGTGGCCAAAAGCATGTAACGTACTGTTCACACTAAATTTAAGAGCTTCAGTTTGTCCCTCTTCAATTTTTGTTGTAGTAAGCCAGCTAGGTGTAATTAAAGTCACACCAAAGATGAGACATTAATTTTTATCTCAGTAACCACAAAGTTCTAACCTCAGGTCAAAAGGGTGGAATGATAATAATTAAAACCCCATCCATGTTCATATTTAGTCAACTTCAGCCAGTAAACAAAAAATGAGGTTTAAGTCAAAATCTGTAGTAAGTGAGATTGATCATCAATTTGTCATTATCATGGCCGGTAACTAAGTTGTGTCTATGGTGACCAGACGGCACCAGTGACCAGTGATATGTCACCAGAGTGGTCTAAATAGGAACTAGCAATAACCTTCCTTCAACTCAATTTGACTTTATTCATTTTGCTTGACATTGCTTATTTCGGGTAAAAATATCATGTTGGCAATGATGCTGCAAATACTTGGTATGATTGTAATCTCCAAAACATGGGGTTGGCATTAATTAGAACTGTCACATATATAAAATAGTTTCTCAACATATAGTACTTAAGTTTAGTTGTGCATGATATTGAGAACTTTGGTATATGATATCATATGATATCAAGATATATAGTACTAATAAATTTGAAATTTAAGAGCATGTTACAAAAAGAGAAGAATTGTTGCAAGAAATTAAAAGTAAAAAGAGAAACACAAAGCTAAGTAGCTAATACTTTTTTCTGATGTGCTTTTAAACTGAAGAAAGAGAATGATTCCTTGTCTTTCTTGTTTGAGAGTAGTAGTAGGGAGGCAAACCTTTGTGGACAACTATTTGGGGTCTGTTTGAATGAAGCTAAGGAGGGGAAAGGATTGTTGAGAAAGCAGCCGCAGAAAAGAAAGCATTGGAAGGTGAAATGGGGGATGATGGAGCCTACTACATTAGAATGCAATTCTCATGATTTTGATAAAGGGTGTGGTGGGGTTGCTTCATCAAACAAAGAAATAGTGCAAATGAAGCAAGTTGAGAGAAGCATTTGGGGCGGTTTGTGGGACTGCAGAGGAGGTTGGGCTGCTGAGTCCCACATCGACATTAAATGTATTTACAAAGCATACATTTTCAACTCTTCTCATTATATATTGGATTATCTTATCTTTCTCTCTCTCTCTCTCTCTCTCTGCTTTTGCTTTCATTTTATTTTCTTGGTTACACTACGTGTTCCTCTTTAACAGCAAACCTTCTACACACCAAATTTCAAGCTTAACCCAAGTTTGATAATGACATGCCTTGTGTCGCAACCCAACTTGTCTCCCTTTATAAATTTCTCCTAAGATTGTCTCAATACATCAATTCATCATTAGTTCTGCTCATTATTCCTTTTGTCTTTTAGTGTATTTTTTTATTTATTTATACTGATATAGATTAATCATTGCTCAAAATTGTGTTTAGTGTTGCTAAAATGTTGAATAAACAAAGTATATCATATTTTCCTAATATAATAAAAAATTATTCCTTAGACTTAAAAAGCTTCTTTGTAGATTATTTAGTATAAAATTATTTTATTCCAGTAAAGTTTGTTCTATATATCTTGATTATAAATATGAATTAACTGATCAAGATTGCTTTAGTTTAACCAATTCTGAATTCGAATTTAAGAATTAATGTACTTTATTGAAATATTTGAAAGGGGAATTTTGTTGTTCACAATAGTGCTACTCAATTGAAGTAAAGAAAATTGTTTAGAGTAAAAGATACATGTTGTATACATAAAAATGTATTTAATAAATAGCTTGAGAAATATTTTATTTCCATTTTGGATTGCTGTATGGCCACCAAGCTCTACCTGAATTATGTTCTATTATGTTACTTTCAATTGGTGACAAACCAATGACAAAACACTTGCCCTTTACATTAATCAAAGAAAGTTTTTTTCCGAGGAAACTTCTACCCAAGTATTTTTCCATAAAATAAAATTAATGTATATACAAATTAAAAATCAGATTTTAGATAAGATATATAATAGGAAATATTTCTATAAATTTTAGATAAGATATATAATAGGAAATATTTCTATAAATTAACTTATGAATAAGTTAATTTTAACTGATAAAAAACTTATTTTATTGTTTCTTCTTATTAAGTGTTTTGAAGGATTTTTTTTTCAAGTAAACCTAAATTTTCTTTTCAGTTTGCATTTCTAAAAGGAGAAAAAAAAAAAAAAAAAAAAAAAAAAACCCAATGCAAAGCTTAGACATTTACATATTATTTTTGCCAAGGTAAAAATTTTGTATTGCAAGAATTCACAGTTAATTCATAGACAAAACTAAAACACAATATTATAGGTATAGTAATATTACTTTCTAATCAAAATTAACTAATTCTTACATTTACCTCAGTAATTGCTTTCCACCTTAAATGGCACATCAACCTTACATTGATAGCAAAAATTAACATTTCAATAACCGATTTTATACTTTTAGTAGAGATGATACTATTGACAATTACATACTGTACCTAACATTTATTTTAATTTGATCTCAGTTGTGAACCAGTTTTGAGTTTTACTTAACTTCCCCATATATCAAGCCTTTTGAATTATATGTAACGAAAACTATATTAAAAATATCTTGAAAAATTTAGACTTATTAATAGCTTTTCTAGTAAACAGATAAACAACATAATGCCAAAATTAAATAATACTTTTTCTCAATTTATATATGAATAAACAAAATGTAGTGTTTTTAGATTAAAGATGGTACTATGAATTCAACCCGTGAACTTGACCGTCATAATCAGCTAGCTCACTTTACAATTAAAATTAGAGAAAAGAGAATTCTCTTTCTTTTTCTTTTAGTTCTTGTATACACAAATTTAATTGACAACAAAAGTAAATCTTAATGTAATTTTTTCACAATATAATATCAATTAATTAAGATTTTTAAATTTTTTATTTTGTAACTCAATTCACCTTGAAGCAAGGATGGTGAGTATTTTAAATCCATTTTAGAAAAGAAAATATTGTGTTTTAAATGGCTTGAAGTGGAACTTGTTTTTGACAAATAGTTAACAAATAAAATTGGATGGAGTGAGTTGTAGCATGTGTGATTGGAATTATGTAGCAAAGGTTTGATGAGAGAAAAAGAAAAATGGATTATAAATCTGAATCGCTACCATCATCCCAGGTTAGGTAATCTTAATCATCATCGCATCAATTTTTTAGACTTACTTCCAACTTTTTCTTTTCTATAGCTTTCACGATTTTTGGCACGTCACACCGCGATAGCTAACATTTTGTTTTTTATGAAAACCTCCCCTTTTTATACAAGACAAAATTTTGTCAAACACTTTTGGATTTCATCCTCCTTGCTTCACCAATTCATTGAAAACTTAAATGAATCGAGCTTTAAGTTCTACAAGTTCAATATTAAGGGCTTACAAATACTTAGTATATGAATGTGTCACTTTTAATAGTTAGAATTTTATTATATATTTTAAAAATTTTGATATGCTATGCATTTTTCTTGTTTTTTTTTTTTTTTTTTTATTTTATTT
>Ga0209489_102912_pt1 | contig 34144 bp, 17 predicted proteins | sample SiratrowhiteBW_FD_187527 | JGI IMG/M metagenome (GOLD analysis project Ga0209489, IMG submission 187527) | Root nodule microbial communities of legume samples collected from California, USA - Siratro white BW (SPAdes) (version 2) | ecosystem: Host-associated > Plants > Roots > Nodule | place...
ACATAACCCTTCTTGATAAAAAAAAAAAAAAAAAAAGAAAAGTTACCTTGAAGAGAAACTATTGTAGGAAGTAACCACCCAAAAAGAGAGCGAAGAAGAGCAACAAAGTGCCGTATATAAGAATGGTCTTCTGACCCGAGGTCAGGGAGTTTCCCCCAAGTCCATATTGTTGGTTCTGCGCAAACCCCGCGATCTGAACGCTCTTGCTCTCGAAGAAACTCTGTGCGGCCCCGCACGTGGGACACCGCCAATCGTCTGGAAGCTTCTCGAACTGGAACCCCGGCGGAATCGGATACGAAGGGTCGCCCACCGCCTCGTCGTATTTATACCCGCACGACCGGCACTCGTAGATGCCCGTGTTCAGAACCGCGAATTTCTCCTCCAGCCGCCGCGGGTCCAAGTTCTCCGCCACGGGTTCCGGCTCCGTCGTGGGCGTGGGCGTGGACGTGGGCGTGGTGTCTTCCTTTGAGACGTCGATGGAGTTAACGGTGAGTTTTCGGGGTTTGGAGAAGGATTTGGAGAAGAGAGAGGGAAGAGAATGAGGTTTGGGTTTGGGTTTGAGGGAGAAGGTTGAGAAGTGGAGAGAGAAAGGTGGTGATGAAGTAACAGAAGCCATTGTTAGTTGAAAGGTAGAGCCAGCCGTGAGCGACGGTTGGTTCTTCTTCTGTGGAGGAGAAGACAAGAATAACCATAGTATATGCTCTTCCTCTTGGATAAGGTACGCATTTTTTTTTTTAATTATCTTCCAATAATAATACTTTCTCTGGGCTTCTTCTCTTCACTTTCATTTGGGTCACCTCTTTCTTCCTGCACTCCACAATTTTCTTCTTCCACCCCCCTCACTCAACCTCACTTTACTATATACGTCAAACAAAAATATTAAAATATGAATATTGCCATTTTTTTTAGTATTTTTCCCCTACATGATTGGCATCGTTACTTGTTATGATGAAAAAAACCTTTGCCAAAAAGAAATAGTGCATAAGGGATGAGTTAATCATTGCGTGAATTTCAGCAAACAACCTTCCTCTTTTGCTTTTCACCTATTTTTTCTCAGAGAAAAGGTGCAGAGTTAATCAAAGTCAGCGGAATCACCCAGTAAGGACTAATGCCTGTGTTGCACTCCAATCTTACCATTTAAATAATCGCATGCCAACAACTATACCCAGAGCATTAATAATAAATTGATTTTTTATTGAAAGTTACGACAAAATATATTAAAAAATCGCATTGCCATGAAATTATTACTCATATAAAAATAATAATATTACTATTTTAACCGTTGTCTTGAAAACATTTCTTATGTTTGTCCTAAAAGAATCTCAACAAATAAATAAATTTTACTTCTAAAATCAGAATCTACTTTAATTCCTCTTATCATTCAAAGAAAGTCCAGATTGAACTCAGAAATTGACCTATTAATTACTTTAGTCCCTAACGCTAGTCAAATCGCTAATTGACAAGTATCAGTTAATCAACCAAATAATTAATGTTCACCAAATTCAAGGGTTAACAGTTGTATGAAAGATCAATTTGATGTTAAGGTGGTTTCCATTGCTTTAATTTACTCTTTATAGATTTCATTATGGTATATTCTTTTACAGTTTTTCCGTTAATAAAACAAATTTATAAGACCCTTTAATTAACATTTTATTCTCATATTGATGTTTTAAGATAATAAAAATACTTTTTATTTTTGTAATTCAGCGACTTAAATTTTATAATAAATGAGCATAATTTAAACTCAGATATGCTATTACATGTAGAAATATCCTAATTATTAAAAAGATCAATAATTATCGATTTCAAATTCAAACTCTAAATTGACAGATTATAGCAATTGGAAGGATTGATTTGATGATTTAGTCAAAAATACCTGAACATTCAATAAAATATAGAACGAGCATTAAAACCAGAACCCACCATTGATGTTGATGAGAGATACAAACTGACCCATCGGAGATGGGTTAAGCATCCAAAATTCAAAGAGCTTCCAGCGCTAATCACTTGCAGCATATATGAATAGATCATTCCCTGTGCTTCGATTCACATTGTTTTGTTGTTATTCAACAATTGCCACAGAACATCGTAGAATCTCTTTCAGATATTAAAATGCCATATTTTACAATCCATGGAATACGGAAGGTAGATAAAATGAGAGCGTGGAAAGTATAATAAGAAAGTAAGTACTAGGAGGAAGAAGGTTCCAGAATTACGAAGGCACTAGTTTTGCATCTATTACAACATATCATGGTTCAAAGCCATCACTCTGCACCAATTATTTCAATCTGTTCTGTACATGTATGAGAGCATTGAAAATTAAGGAACATAAAAACGACTACAAATTAAAACACTTTATTTTAATAGACAAATGCTCTACCGAATCAGCCATAAATAAAACACTACTTACCACTTACTCACTACTTACTAGCTAAGTGCTAAGCTATGAGTATGAAGCAAATCTTGGTGTGATGAAGTGAACATGAAGAGGAGAACTCCAATCACTCACTACAAAAATGAAACGAACACCAAACTAAACGTCGTCGGCGGTCAGCCTCCTCCTCCTCCTCCTCCTCCTCCTCCACCGGACCGCAACTCCTCCATGGCAAACTTGATCTGATCCTGCACCAGCTCCAACCGCTTCGAGTACACCTCCAACTCCAATATCTGTTGCTTCCTCCATTTCTCATCCACCAGTTCTCCACCACCATAACCTAAATTCATGAAAGGCAAAGGGTTTAAATTCATCGAACCTCTCCCCCCAAACGCTCCCCCTCCCATCGCTCCCATCAACCCCCTCAACACGGGCGACAAACAACTCCTCACCGTCTCCTCAATCAAACTCGGTATGTTATTGCTATAACCACTGTTACAATTGTTATTAGTAGTAGTAGCAGTAGCAGTAGTGTTAGTAGCTGTAGCAGTAGGAGTAACCGTAGCTGTAGCATTGCTAGTACAATTATGATCTCTGTTCAACGCCGATCCATCGTTTGACTCCACTTTCACCGCCGATCGAGGTCGGGAGCGTTTCGGTGTTTTCTTCTCCGCCGAATTCCTGGAAGGCGTTTCGTTCTTGTGAATTACAGGGCTAAAATTAAGGTTAGGGTGGGGGCTAGGGTTAGGGTGGGCGCAAGGGTTGATTTCGTCGTCGTCCAAGGAATTTTCGCCGATTGGAGCCACGCTGCTCCAGATCTTGCGAGAGATTTCGAAGGTGGCTTGATCGTGCGGGCTCTTGAAGGAGAATTCCTTGCCGGAGCCAATCTTGTTGAGGACGTTTCGGTACTTCTTTTTCAGCCTTCGGATCTTCTCCACCAGCTGGTTCTTGTTGAAATCTAGTTGGAGCTTCGACTTTATTTGGTCGTAGAACAGAGCGGTGTCGTTGTGGTGAGAGGATCCTCGCTGAGAGGTGTAGTCCAGGAACCCTTGCAGTAGCTCGATCTCGTCCTCGTCGGTCCACAGCCGCTGGAACAGCCGCCGCGAGTCGTCCAGCGGCGGCGGCGGCTTCTTCTCCTCGATTGGCTCCACGCGCCGCCGCTTCGGATCGGAGGAGTCTCCGATGACGATGGTGGTGGCGGTGGACGTCGAAAGTGGTGCTGCTCCGCCGTTAGAGATGCCGGAACCGGGGACGGCGACGGTGACGGCGAGGGCGGTGGACGGAGAGCGCTCGTTCTCTTCATCGTCGGCGGCCAAAACGTCGTCGTCTTCTTCGAACTCTTCGTCCTCCTGAGACTCGTCGTCGTCTTCGTCGACGTCTTCTTCGCGGAAAACGGCATCGTGGTGCTGAGATGCCATTGATAGAAAGGAGAGAGAGAGAGAGGTTTGGTTAGTGGTTAGGCGAAGGAAGAGTGGGCTGAGTCACGGGTTTTGGTTTATCGTTTCACTGACTCACTCACCCACGGTTTGGTTTGGTGATGGTAAAAGGGAATCCGAAGGGTGGTTTTGGTTTTTAGTTTAGTTTAGGTAGCCTAGTGGACCAAGTGACCAACCAAACCCCTACATCATTTTTCTATTCCCTATTTTCATTTTACAAGGAATGTACTTTCTTCTCTTCCCACAAACGCAACCAAATTCATTTCTTTTTTTCTTTTATTCAACAAAACCTTCACAATACTCCCATTCTTCTTATTTTAATTTAAGAACTTAATAGCAATATTTGATTAATTTCATATTTCATATCTAATATTAATTCAATAATAATAAGTATTAATTAGGAAGTTCATGGAATTAAAAAATTAATTTGATCAAATAAGTACTTAAGAAGAACAAAATATTCATTGCAAATGTTCACAAAAACGAGAAAATATGTTAGTCTTAAAAATGAGATCGAGTATTCGATAAAATAGTCTTTTTAACATTTTGTCAGACCTTTAGAAATAAAATATTTCTGCTAAAAAATATACAATATATTCTAATTGAAACTTTTAATAATCAAAATACTATTAACGTTATCATTATATTCTATTATGTGCAAGTTCCGTTAGTTATAAGAGTTTAGTGCTTAATGTCTCGGAAAAGGGTTTCTGCATTCACTTCGACCGAGTCATGAATTGTTTGGGTTGAGAGCCCAAATTCCTACAAATATTTTTTGTACTTTACTTAAAATGTCTGGATTAATAATTCTTATATGTCTCTCTTGTTAGTAATTACATAATAAAAAAATAAAGGTTTTTATCAATCTATTTTAATTTATGTACTTTAATTTATGTTAGTTAGTTGTCGATTAGTAATTACATAATAAAAAAATAAAGGTTTTTATCAATCTATTTTAATTTATGTACTTTAATTTATGTTAGTTAGTTGTCGATTTATATGGCGATAATATCAACAGACACTTCAGCCAAATTAAGAAACAATTATATATTATATATTATATATTGGATGAGTTAGGCAGCCTTATACTACATTTTTCTTTTTAGAAATTAGTGCACATATTATAAAGAAAAAAAAATCCTAATCATTATTACTTAATTAGAACTTGCAACACTGTTTATTTATTTATGATGTTTAATTAAAAACAAAATTTACCTTAAATTTGATAATGACGTTTTAAAATACTACATTTAAAAGAATTATCATGATACGGCATGATATAGTGTGTTTTATCTTAAAATTAATAATAACTTTTTTTAAACATTAGTCATGAAAATTTATCATGATGCGGCATCGTATAATGTGTTTCTTTAATCAATAAACCAGCTGGTAGTTGAAATCCCCATACTCACTGATTTCATTCATTTCACGTTGGTTTTCGATTGACAATTACTAACTGAAGAGTGATTACTTTGACGTGCTCCATTTGTATTACCTACTGCTGTTTTCTTTTCATGCTTTCCTTTTCATTATATGGAAACAAATTTGTACCATGCATCATTCTGGGGGCACATCATATTTTATTTTAAACAAATACAGATAGTCGAATAATAGTTCAGAAATGAAACCTTTATTTATCTTAATGCATTTATTTTTCATGTTAAAATATTTAAAATATTCAATGTTAGATTTTTAAAGCATTTGTGTTGTAAAAATTTAAGGCATTTGGCAAAACTTAAAAATAATATACCAACCAAACATGCTTTGTTCCATAATTTTATTCCCTGTAAAGAAATAAAAATACAACGTGTAACAATCTGCAATTCTGGGGGTTCATAATTACAAATAAAAGTGTAAATAAATTTTAAACACGATTGAATTATCAAACTTCGGTTTAATATATGTGTGACACACATAATAGATTCTTTACATTAATTTTTTTTTTCTGGTGAGATACTTCCGATATACTTGGACAGAGTTCTCAATCTTAAAGTTTATCCCAACAAAATTATGTCACAAAGTCTTCTTCTCGATAGAGATATTGAGTGGAACCTACTTTATACTTTCCAAAGAGAGATATGGAGATAAAACTGCCATGCGTATGAGAATATCCTTTTTCCCATTTGGCGAGTCACCACTTCAACACACTATATAGGTTTGGTCATAGTACCCCATCCCATCTTACTTGACTTTACAACTCCATAAATACAATTTTCTTTTGTTTATCATTGCTTTACTATTTCAGATATAAGTTATATCCTTACTCATACATTAGACAACACCTTTTTTTATAGAAAGATGGTATCTTCTAGATATTGAGCACGACAGACTAACAATGGCTGCAAAAACTACTTCCATAAAATGCAGTTCATAAGAAATTCTTTGTTCGGTTGGAGTATATTAAATCTAATTCACTCAACGGATACGAATAGACATGATTCGAAACAAACATAAAATATCAGATTGATGGAAAAAAGACCATTATAAAAAAGAATAAGTTTCAATTCGATTCTTCTTCGTCATTTAACACGGGAGCTACGACCAAAACAGAACAAAACCTCATCTTTAAAACTTTTATCTTTACTCTGGACAAACTTACTTCGATAAATGGGGGGATGAAACCGAACGAATTAAGTTAACTTGGGAACGTTTAACCAAAAATCCGGCAGGCGGAGCATTCTCTATCAATTTTCTTCTTTATTTCTTTCTAGATTCAACCCCATACACAAAAAAACAACGGCATAGCGTAATGTTCCTTCTATAAATACGAATCTGGAATGGAAATTATTCAGAAGTCCCTGCCCAACCACATGAAATTAAACCTTGTGTCTGTACCTAATCACATTAACCAGAACATGGGTTCTATGATGTTTGCCACCTAAGAACTAACGTTGAGTGGTTTTGTATTTTTCTTTTCCACACTTCAGTTAGACAGGCTGAATCGAAGAGATGTACCTATAATTGATAAATAAAACACTTACCCAGTTGAACTTTTAATGGTATTCTATAAGCTATACTAATCAAATATCGTTTGGCGCAAAATAATAACTCACCACCTCGAATTTACCAAATATTTGAAAGCAAAGGAAAGTTAAACATGAGCTCTCAAAATTGTTCAATGCTAGTACTCAACATCTGAAGTTATAAGCAAAACATAAAGTAAAACAAGGATTAACACTTGTACCAAAACATCTCATTCTATAATTCTAGCATAAGATAAAATAACTATTACAAAGCATCGAAACCAATATAACCATAGAATCGAAATAAGATGTCTCAATTCTTATTTCTTCTTTCCAGCCTTAGCAGCATCTGAAGCCTTCGTCTGCACAAACAAAACATGCCATGTTTTATAATTTGACCAAGCAAATCATGCTTACATTTTATAATTTAATACAAAATTACCTTCTTTACTCCACGAATCTTCTTTGCTCTGTTTTTCCTCTCCTTCATTTGTTTCCTTGACTTTTCTACCTTAGTGTCAAGACCATTCTGCAATAGATATATTTTAGTATGATAGCACAAGATGCAACTGCGGCTAGAAATGCATGTTAAAAAATTCATTGGGCAATGAAAACAAAATGACAGATGCCAAGATTTTAAATGTAGATAACACTAAACTGAAAATGAAACATAATGACATTAATTTATCGTTAAAAAATAGAATGACTACAGTCACCATCACCAACCAAATTATATCCAATGATTTCTTGGGAAAATCACCAATCTTTATGCTACCAAGAAACTAGTTTAAATCATTATTTATAAAACGCTGGTAACAGATCTTGAAACAATAGAATGAATTTACAGTGTCAACTGTATTTACAGTACAATGCCTTCAACAGGAGGAAAAGTGATTGAACTAATTGATAGCAATAATGTAAAGAAAAACAACATTAACAGTTCTATTACAATGAGTGCAATAGTACTATATCAAAACAAGATCATAAAACACCAAAAATTTCAATTTTTTATCATAAAATCCAGTTGAGGTTATTGCATCATTTGTTGACTCACCCTGATAAGCCTGTACTTGGGCTCGTACTTCTTGGCATTGTCGACTGAATCATAAATCAAACCAAAACCAGTAGATTTGCCACCACCAAAATGTGTTCTGAATTTGAAGACGAATACAGTGTTAGGGTCCTTGACTTCGTACATTCTAGCAAGCTTCTCCTTGAGCTCAGCCTATATTCCACAACCGACACAACAAATTAATTCAAAAATCATAATGTAATTGTCAATTAATAACAACTCAAACTAATACAAAAATTGACAGTTCCTGAATTCCTAACGTAAGTTAATTTATTTATTTTAAAGAATCTTGAACGAAAGTACCTTGGAAACATTTGCCCTTCCTGGGTGAAGTACATCGACAATCTGCAACACAAATATGTATATATAGAAGGATTAGGGTTGCCAACACTATGAGTCACTGACACTTTAATTAAGGAAATAACCTCCAAATTCCACAAACCACTAGACAAATAAGAAACCCGGACAATCATACAAATGTGAAAGTCACACTACTCCCAGCACATTTACTCCCAACACATTTTTTTCAGATCAATAGAGCTCAAACAATAGGCAATTAAACTAAAGCGTTTCCTCTAACCACATGATTGAATTAAATATACACTATTCTCACAAAAACACATATCCGATCAGTCAGATTCAAAGGGCGAATGGATTAAAATCCTTACTGATATACGAATAACAACAAATATCGGAAAAGGAAACAAATAAGACTTGGAAATGCATTTCAAACAATCATTTACATTTGCAGATTTGTATCAGAAAAAAAAAAATAAGGGTGCGGAAAACTCACAAACTGCTTCCTCGAAAGGAGCCTGTTTGTCATGAACTTGCGAGTTCTGATTGTAACAGCCTTGTCCGCCATACTGTTAGGTGTGGTGTGGCACTGAAGAACTTCACACAGATGCGGTTACAGGGACTCGGCAGCTCCACAACACGCAACACTGAAGAGATACAGAACGAAACCCTAACCCTTTTATAACGCTAGGGTTTAGATCACCAACGGGTTGGGCTCTAAAATTTAAAGCGGATTAGTAATATGGGCTTTTTTACTTATTGGGCTTAGGTTCTTAAAATTAAAAATCTTCAACTAATTTTTTAAAATGACAAAATCTTCTTGCACCCATTATTTTTCGAAAATACTTAAAAGTTTTCCTGTTGCTTCATTTTTAATTCATATAATTCTGTTTTTCGGAATGTAAATTTATGTTCAAAAATACTTTTTGAAAATAGATTACAAAAAAAACCTTTTTAGAATATAAATTATACTTTTACTTCATACACCTTCATGATTACTATTACTACCTACACGTCCATCTTAATAAGATTAAATACTTTTTCTTTCATTGCACCACATCGTTGTCATTGTTAAACCTTATTCTAAAATATTTATTTTAAAAAATATTTCATGTGGTAAAAAATTTATTTTAAAAATCCTATTTAAAAAAAATAACTTTATTTCAAAAAACATTTCATATACTTCAGAAAACTTTGTGATGAAATCTTTATTCTATAAAACTTATTTTGAAAATTTTATTGTAAAATATTTTCAAAATACATAATCTAAAATAACTAAAAAAATAGCATCAAGGATAAAATAATCATACGACGATGGCAAACTTTAAATGCCTAGCGTGACGAAGTATATTTTATATCTTTTATTCAGTGAGAGTACTTTAATTAAGGTGCTTAAGCTGCTATTTAGTAAAAAGTAGTTGTATTTTATAAGAAATTATAGGACAATTGATTTATGTGATAACAAACATTTTTTAAATTTTAGCAATTTCAGACTTACAAGAAACTATGTTTAACTCAATAAATTTGAGATAAAAATTTTAAATTGTTGTTCATTGAAAAAAAATGTTTATAAACTTGAATTATAATATATCCTCAATCAATATTTATTAAAAAAATGTATCTGCTGATTTTTGGAATTATTTAATATTATTCATATAAGCATGAGTTTTTGTATTTAATAATAATTAAAATACTTATTATAATAAAAATTATAATTTTGTTATCCAAATACATTAAAAAAAACAATTTAAGTTAAAAAACATGTCTAGTTTAATATTTTTAAATTTTTTATAAATTGTCAAACTCTTTATCTGAACACATAGTTTATATGACATGTCGCTTAAACTTTGCATTTACAAAAATTTTAAACATTGTGATTCACTTGGTTTTAAAAAAAAATAAATAAAAGTTCTCAAAAAACAATTCAATTTCTCTTATTTTTGTTGTGACTTTTAACAGGTTTTTCATGGAATGAGAATGAATAAAACATTTAACAAGTTGCTACCAAAGTATTGCATTACTTGTTCGAGTATTTACGTTTTTAAATAATACTTATAATCGTGTTCGCATCCGTAGTAATTTTAATTTCCATACCCAATAAATAAATATATATATATATATATATATATATATATATATATATATATATATACTTGTATATTGTTTGTTTTTGTTTGTAAGTTAATCAAATACACAAAGATACTAATTAAAATTTCAGGAAAAAAAAATTAAGGTGAGAAAATATAGTTTATTTTATATATGTGTGTGGTATTTAAGTGTCAGTATTAACGTATTTGCTGGTTGGTCCAAAAGTTCAACATATTTGTGAGAAAAATTTATGTTATTTTTATATGTCTATGGTGGTCAAGTGTTGCTGCTAATATATTTTGTCGGTTCCTCTGAAATATTGAAAAAAAGTTAGAGGAAAAATTGTGTTTTTCTTTTATATTTTATCAGTGCATAACAATTCCATTTTTAATCACAGACAAAATATTATTTTATTATTACCATACTTATTTTGGCTAAAGGCTTATTTAAAAAAGAAAACGGAAAACTGTTTATTTTCAAAATAAGCAGATTTTACAACATATAAAAACTGGAAACCTGCTTACTCTATTTAAAAACTGAAAAAAAAAAAACACAAACAAACTCATACATGTTTTTATTCAAATTAATACAAGAAAATTCATATTTTGTTTTAGAAATGATTTTGACATTCTAGTGTAATAAAATATTGTAATACGAATTAAAAAAATAAAAATTTAATTTAAATGAAAATCATTAACTTTTATGTAAATAAAGTAGTAACAAGACACATAAAAATACAGAAGGAAAAGACATAAACATAGTTGTTGCAGTAGTAATAATTGACACAGAGAGAAGAAATAGGAATTTGCAATGTGGATGGAGCCAGGTGGCGTGATTTGGGAATGCAGAATTAGGGTGAAAAGGACAGAGATTTGAGGATGAGATGGTCCATCCCTGCCTACATGGCCACCTCTTACACACAAATCCCAATTCTCCATTTCCTCTATTTCCAACTCAACACACATATCTTCTTCACCTTCTTCCCCAAAACCCAAATTCTTCACATTGCAAAAATAATTGTATATTATTTCAATTCAATTCCATGACCATGCCGTTAACCCTCTTACTCCAACCCAATCCCTCCCACTTCAAATCCACCCTATTGCCTTCTCTTCCACGTCGCACATACCTCCATAACCTCGCTCCGATGCCCGACTCAAAACGCCGTGTTTCAACCCTCACAGTCAAATGTCTCTCCTCGCGCAACCCTCAAAAGATGTATAGTTCACCGTCGCCGTGGGAGGTTCTCGCGAGCACACTGTCGGACACGTTGAAGGCGCTCAAGAAACCGGCAATAGCCGTGCTCTTGGCGGGGCTGCTTTTAATGTACGATCCAAATTCCGCATTCGCGGCTTCTGGAGGGAGAATGGGAGGAAGGTCGTTTTCTTCTTCTTCTTCGTCTTCTTCGTCGAGGAGTTACTCGGTGCCGAGGACTTCGGGGTCGGGGTTCTCCTATTCGGCGCCGTATTATGGGCCTTCTCCGTTCGGTGGGGTTTATGTGGGGCCCGCCGTTGGGGTGGGAGTGGGTGCGGGTTCGAGTTTCTTTTTTATCTTAATGGGGTTTTTGGCCTTTGTTTTGGTTTCGGGCTTTCTTTCGGATCGCTCCGAGGGTAGTGTGCTCACTGCTGCTGACAAAACCACCGTGTTAAAGCTTCAGGTTTGCAAACTTAACTACTTTTAGTTTGCTTTGCTCTTTATCTTCCTTGCTTCCTGCTTTCAGCTATGCGTCATGTTTTTGCTTCCGTGGTGTGGTTTTGAGCCTGAAAGATTAACAGCTGGGCTTACTTTTTTTAACCAAAGGTTTCACACTTTGTTGTTGTTGTTTTGATTGGGTTTAGAGGGCTTATTTGTTGGCGACTTGTTAACTACCGATGTTACTGTGTTAGTTTATTTAGTCTCGGTTCTGAATGTTTTTGTGAATGTGGATGGAAGTGGTTCTCTTTTAGGTTGGGTTGTTCGGGATGGGATTGCACAGGTCGTATGTACATTTCTTCTGCTGACATGAAACATGAAGCTCCTAAGTATGGGTTTAGTATTGGCACTCACTGTTGGTTTGGGTAGAAGGGCTTGGTCTACAGGGAGGGTTTCCTGCTTTGGCGCTTAGCAGTGCGAGAGATTAGTCTCTTACCTACAGGATGGGAGGATGCTCCGAGAAACAAAAAAAGCCTCGTAAGACTCATAGTGGTTGAATAAAATTACGTGAATGTGAAGAATAATTCAAAAGGAAACAATAATTAGGTTACTTGGACGGTTCTTGGAGATAATGATTGGAAGGTATAAGTAAGGTCAAGGGAATACAGAGGGTCATAGCTGATATGCTACATTTTATGGCATATATGAAAGGAATGAAAGAGTGCAGTGTTCCAAGGGACACAAATTGACCCTCTAAAGTGTACAATGAAATCCGTTTGTATTGTAATACACTGCATCCTTAAAGTTGCTGAGAGAGATAGGTGAAGGCCAATGCTTAACATAGCATTGGTAAATTTTGGATGAGTGAAATGGATACATTGAGGTAAGCTGTGAAGCTGTATCAGAAGTGGAGGCACTCAAGATGGTGTTGCAGATTACAGTTGATCAATGAGTAAAGAAACTAATTCACGTGTCTTTTTTTAGATATTGAGAAGAATAGTAAAATGTCCCGACATTGCAGTATTAAAGGAAACATCATAGGGGTAAAATATCATGAATTGGACAGCCTATAGAGAATGTTTCAAATTAAGCAATTGCTTTTCCAGTTGTTGATGCTCCACCTGGATGGAACTACCTCCCTGAATGTACCCTTCGTTATGGATTGAATGAATTGTTCTTTTGATAGCTAATGATGAAAACACGGGTACCACTTATCAAGTATGAAGACTTTGATGTGGATATTATTTCACTTTGTATTTTATTATTTATTAGATATTAAGATGGAATGTCACAAGCTGTTCAATTTAAGCCATGGAAACAGGAGTTGTAGTAGAAAGTAAAAAGGACAGAGGATAAAGGGAGATTTATGATCCAATATGGCCTGGGATTATGGACAAGTCCCCATATTACTAGTTCCAATATGGAAGACTAGAGAGAGAGATTTGGTGATCAGATTTTCATCACTTTTCTTTCAGTTTGTAGGTCATTTTTTTCAGATTGGTCTCAGGGTAGTGTACTTGCTGCCACTGAGTAAACTACCATGCTCAAGCTTCAATCATGGTCGTGTTTTTCAGATATATATCCGTGTCTCCCTTTTTATTTTCGTTCCTGATTGATTGCTGTCATTAGCATAAACCATGAACCATTTTTGCTACATGCTCTTCCAATAAGTTGTTACTACTACTGTTACTTATCTAATGTTATGCTTTGTTACCATGTTTTCTCTCTCTAATGCATATACTGTTCCTTTAGATTTATGATCCAAAGGTTTGGATGCCAAGATTTGTGCCATTTTAATTGGGTTTAAAATTTTGTCAGCTATCATTGGACAGCACTCTTTCTCGTCTTATTTATTAATTAAATCTTTGGTGAATGCCAAATGTTCAATGGGGGTGTCGTTCTTTTAGGTTGGATTGTTGGGGATGGGTCGCACACTTCAAAAGGATCTGAATAGGATTGCAGAAGTTGCTGATACATCAACTTCAGAAGGGTTGCATTATGTGTTGACAGGTGAAGTTGCTAAATAAGTGATTTCTCAGTCACTTGTTTATTGCCTATTTTTCATCACATGTTTTTTCTTTTAAGGTTAGCCAAACATGTTTATTATTTTTAAATTTTCCAACAAACAGTGAAGGATTGAGGATTTATTTTGGTTAACAATAGTGCATTGTGATATTTGTGTTCTGGTTTCTGAGGGCTTCAAGTTATATACTTCACATAATCCTGGTAAAAGTAGTCTGTTGGATGACATTCTGTCCATGGTACATTGCATATTACTTTTAAGCCCCAAGGTATATACAGCATAACACTTAGTTTCAAGCATTGCATGTATTGCATTCTTCAATTAATTTGTAAGTATCAAGGTTTTCATTACACTCCCATTCAAACTTTAGGATAAAGCTTATAGATTTAATTTAATATTGCTCAGAATCGGGAATAAATATTATACACTTAATGTATATTGAGTTTATATTTGATTTTGAGGAAACTGAATATTCTCTAATCACAAGTTATTATATTATATGCAATATTTCTCTACAAATCAATTGTGCAGTGTCACTTAGACACACCGTTTCAACATCATATGTCCATGTCTTCTTTTTCATTTAACAAATATGTACGGTTTTGTCAAAATAGTATGGATACATTGAATGAGTGATATATACATCAAAACTATTATTGAGGAAACACAGAAATTTTTTAAATGGAATATTTACTTGAAATATCAACTTATGACTGTTATAATGATGTAGCATAAAACAACTTGGCTTTGTAATCTACTTTCTTCTATAATTTACTTTGTTACTTGACTTTCTGCTACAGAGACAACCCTAGCTTTGCTTCGGCACCCTGATTACTGTATCTCAGCATATTCATCTGTAAGTGATTTTAGTCTTGTATCTTAAGAGTCTTCTAGAATTGCATGATACTATTTAGGATTTGTTTGGATAAACTTCTTCATACACTCTTATAGGATTATAAAAGAAAAAATAAAATAAGTTTCTCCTTGTTAAAATTAACTTTTGCAAAATTTAAATTGTAGAAGTTTTTTCATATTAGCTTATGTAAAAGATGATTTTTAAGTTCTATATAAGCTAACATTAGCTTATGGAAAAAATTAGTTCACTTTTGCTTTAAAGTTTTTATAGAGAAGTTTATCCAAATGAACTCTTAGTGCTATTGTGTTGTTAAATCATGCTAATTTTTGCTGCTTAATACTGTGATAGATGAAACTTTGTGACACACCACATCCCACTTTAGTATTCTTATTCTCAAATTTGTAAGCACATGCCTAGCAGTGGCCTTATTTATGGACTGGTTAAAGAATCAAATGTAGAAAGTTTATCATTTAATGTTACCAATGCATTGAAGTTATAATTTTGAATAAATTTTTTAATACTCAATGATTCCTTAAAGGATGTTAGCATATACCTAAAATTTAAGAAAGTGTCGAAGTGGCTAGAGAGCTTAATTTAATGCTTTTAAAATTTGGTGCCTTTTTAGGTTGAGAAAATATAAGCTTTATGTTATAATAGGGAAATATTTTTCTTTTGTACCAAAATAATACTGCAATAAAAGCTATTGGTCAAGTTGATTATATACACAAGAAAACAATATTTATTTATTTTGAGATTTTGACCATGTATGAAAAATCTTTCGAGAGTATATATAATTTCAATTATACTCTATATTGACTTTCCCTGAAACATTTACTGATTTGAAACTAACTGCAAACATGTTTAAGGAAAGTCAAAAACACTTAATTATTCTTAGGAAGAAATAGGGATAAACAGCAATTACGAGATTGAACACTGCAGTACCTTGAGGGTCTGCCCCTTCCAATAACAATTTTCTCTAGAAATGACAATATCTCTTTTTCTCTACTCTTCATTTTATTAAAACCTTCAATAATTGTAACTAACTAGTGGGTTATCTAACAATAAATCCCCTCCTCAACCCCCCAAAACATTCACCTCAACCTCGGGGTAGAGGACTATGTAAACGCCACAATCAGCTGTTAGCATAATTACTCCAGGGTCTCATTGAAGTATAAAAGTTGTCTCTCTTTTCGTCTCAGCAAGAGAGCAATGCAACTGTCTTAATCATTTATTACTTATGTAATCTCCACGACTATCAATTGAAACATATAACTGGGTTAAAGACTCAGTCAAGTTAATTCAAAATTCTTCTTATTTCTCACAACATTAGTTTCCCTAGAAGCACAAAATTGAGCCATGGCCCAGTATCTGGTGAATTGACACCTTTTGATATTGCTCCATATAATTTCTTGAATAACATCCACAGTACTGCCATACAGAGCAACTATACTGTACTGCCTATCCACTGCTGTTGCTGTACTAATTGGACTCTCATTCTGCTTTTGTTTTTCGTCAACTCATCTTATACATCCCAACAAGAAAACAAAATAGGATGGGTTCGGTAAGTTCTTCATCTGGATTTCACCGGTGATGTGGCCAGCAACCCTCAATCTCGTGAATTCCGCCCAGTCTTATGCGAAACCCTCAAAACATTCTTTCTTCCAAATATGACAAAAGCTTCACCCACATTATTGTGGAGAATTCACATGAAATTGGCAACACCTTCGTGTGTACTCAGCAGAAACTACTGATCGTTACTGGATTATCTAACATTGACACTTGTGCAGGTGGACGTAAAGCGGGGTATTGAAGATGGGGAGAAACGTTTTAATCAACTTTCGATTGAAGAGCGGGGAAAGTTTGATGAAGAGACACTGGTCAATGTTAATAATATAAAGAGACAAAGCACAAGAAGCCAGAGAGCGAATGGGTTCAGCAATGAATACATCGTGGTATGATATTTGTTTTCGAGTAACTTCCTTATGTTTTGTTTTTAATAAGCTGTATTGCCCACATGCATTTTTTGTCGTCAACAGAAAACAAATATATAACTAGGGTACTGAGGGTACTTTATCCCTAACAAACAGTACAATAATAGGAAACGGACAAATTCCAATTCGAATATCTTAAGTTTCATACTAAGATTTCAGGCATCTAATTGTGTTAAACACCACGTTTTTCAAGTCCTGCATAAATTTTACTGCTCCATATTTTCATGATACACTTACAAGTAACTTAAGAAGTAAGGATACATAATAAAATCATATTACGTATTAAATTGTGTTAGGTATGAAGTTGGGGGGACTTCACCTTTGACTACTAGTACAATTTTGGCACGTCTTACGTGTTTTCGCATTTTGGTTTAGTGTCACTATTGACATCCATATCTGGAAGAAAAACATTCGAAAAGATGTTGAAAATATTTGGCCTATGGGACCCTGATGTAAGACAGAAAATTATAAAATCAATCTGAACCAATTGAGAATCTTCTCATCTTTGTTACTCTTTCAAAACCCGTATTTCTATTGCGGTGGTTGGTAGACATTAGCACAATTGAATCTGTTGACCTTTGTCTTAAAGAATTAAATTGTTTTAACATTTTAATTGTAAGTGATGTATACAGAATAAATTTGGATTTTTATACCTTTTTCTTTCTTTGCCTTTTCTTTTTCTTGATGTTGTTTGATTTTATCGATTCAGTTTGTGTCACCCAGAGGTGGTTCCTGCTTCATTCATAACTCAGATGTTTGGTGCTTCTTTTTAAATTACATAGGTCAATATCCGTTTACCTTCATGTGTTACTCAGCAGGCGTATATCATCAATATCCTAAATTCAGTACGCATGTAACTAGAGTAAACTTTGGTAATCTGTTCTCACTTTTTGTTTGGCTTTGAAAATTTTAAATTTAAGCCCTGAGAATCTGTTAAGAAGGGACAAAGAAAAAATCATGTAGAGTTTATAATTTTGTTTGAATTGCGAGTTTTTGTTAATATTGTTTATGTATTTGCTATAAGTATTGTCTTGTCTTATAAAAATTAAAATTAAAAGAAATTGAAAATATTTATTTTCAGCTATTCTTAAGTGGTATTTTTTTTCTCTCTAAATGGCTTGGGTTGGATTTAAGTAAAAAGAGCTAAACCTAGATCAATCCAACTTATTTAATTCGCTTGAGTTCAAAATTAGATCAAATTTGATCCAATCTGAGAAGGTGAAGACTGAAGGTCCTTCCACGAGGACAGTTCTTAAATTTTTCTCTAATTCATGTTATCAGATAACAATCTTGGCAGCTGCTGAAGGAGAGCATAAACTTCCTAGCATCAATGGAAGTGGAAACTTGAAGGACGCTTTACAGAAACTTGGATCAATTCCATCGAGCAAATTATTGGTAAGATCAATGTTAGTCTGATAGTCCTTTGTAGAATTTGTTAGTTAAATGACGTCACTATGTGCTTGAATTACTTACAGGCAGTTGAGGTGTTATGGACACCCCAGAATGAGAACGATACTCTATCAGAAAGGGAATTACTTGAAGATTACCCACTTTTGCGGCCATTGTAGATTGTGATGATATGCTTGCGTTCTGCTTCTACCCTTCTAGAGCTATGAACTGAAACTGTGTTGTGATTGCATTGTTAGAGATCATCTCCAGGGTTGAGATTGTCCTGCTACTCAATCTGCAAGGCAATTTTCAGCTCCAGCCAACGTCAGTAATGATGTTGAATCGCTTTCAAAGGTTCTAATATCAAGTATTGATGGAATTAGTTGTAAAAATCACCAGTAGGATCTACCTAAAGAATATGTATAATATTATAGAGAATAATTTAATCACTGAAATTTGAAATAGGTGCCTTTTCTGTTTAGAAATTGCTCTGCTATAAAATTTTGTGAACTTTTCCACAATTGTTACGTGCAAGAAAATATAAATATACATTCGGTAAAAAGTTTGGCAAGTTGTGATCATAGAATAGAATAAAACTTCAATTTTCAATGTATTATTATTATTTTGGTATTGGTGTAGACTGAATCCATCATCTAGTTGGCTGAATCATTAGTTTTTGATCTCTTGCTGACTTGCTCACGTAAGCTTCATTTGGTGGGAGCTTGGATCAGTTTTATAATGGATTTCAGTCATGACCGACATACCTGCTCAATCATGCTTGTGGAGACATTCGTTCTAATATATATTTTTATGCTGTTATAATTCAGTTAAAATCTCCATGATTTTTCAGGTAGTAATTAAATTTAGCATATTGTCAGTGTGATGCTTTTTATATCATGGATAGTTTGAATATCATTTTCACATATCTTTTAAAGTTATTCACGAAAATTAATAATAATTATAAATATCAATTATTGAATGAGAAACAACGCATTGTGATTAAATTCTATAAAATAAAAAGTATGATACATAAAATCGTAAATGAAACTTACTAATGAATAACACTAATGCCAATGAAAAGAAACCTTATAGTTATATTTCAGTAATTTTTCCTGTCTCACTCTTTGGTGATTTCTATACATTATTTTATTTTATTTTTGCCATGACCTTCATATGATTGACTAATATTATCAATCAGTCAAGGGCTTATCACTAATATTATCAACCAGTCAAGGGCTTATCATGTTCTACTTTGTGATAATTGAATGCGTCCACTGAATTATTTGAGTTTACCCACTTCATGAGTCAAAAGTTGCACGGTCAAAGAAAATATTGAAGGAATAAAAGAAAGAAAAATATAACCGCCTTCAAATTTTACTATTTTACAAATTAATATTAGAAACTTTTAAATATTCATAGTTAAATCTTGAGCTATGACTTTTTATTCTCAAAATTTTTTAGTAAAGAAAATTCAGAAAAAATATTTTTAAATATGATTAGGAAATTATTAACTCTTCATTTTAAAGTGGTGGGATTTTTTAATTTTTAATTTTTATTTATGTATTATTTTAATTATTTTTTTCAATTGTATTCTTGTTGTTTTACCTAAATTTAAAATGTGTTATATATACACACATATAGATATATAAATAAATGCTAACTTAAATTGATTTTTTTTTTAAATTTAGAAAAATGTGTTTCCCGTATAAATCATAGAGGATATTCTTCCTAATCTTACCTAAAAAAAATATTTATTATTAACATTTTAATTCTTAAACTAATAGGACAATCAATAAAGTGATATATATAACTATTAATTGATTTTATTTAGAATTGAATTTGTAAGAAATATTTTTAATTATGTAAACTAGTAATGATCAAGCTAATTTTTGAAAGATTGGAAATTTCAATAAAAATTTCAAACCGAATGAATTTAATTTGTAAAAATAGTCCTAATATTTAACACTGTATCTAATTGTATAAATGTTTACATGTGATCGTAACATTTTATCTAGCAAAGAAGGTATTTTTAATCTCTATCATATGCAAATATTGGTTGAATTAATGACAATCATACTATAAACATGATTGGTCTCTACTTACTAAATTTGAAAATCTCATGATAAGACAAGAAATATATAGTTTTAGAGTTATTTTGTTTATTAATAATTCTTTTAATGAGGATCTTGCAAATATAATTTTCTTAAAAAAAAATACCTTTATTTAAAAAAACAACTCTTAATTTTAAAGAACTCATATTTACGAAATTCACGTTTATTAATAAGCAACTCTCATTAGAAATATTCTAAATAGATTTTTGGAATATGAAAACTACTTTTCATTCATTCATCCTATTTTGAATTGTCTTCATCTTTTCTATTAGATTCTTTTATTTATTTAGCATTAGTTATTTTAGTCAACCAATATAAAATACTATAAATTATTTTTTTTCTTCTATTATATGAAAATTGAACTGATCTAAAAAATAAATAAAACTTTACCACCCCCTCCATTTCCAAAACTACACTAGTTGTTTTAGTTCAATGCACATCTATTAAGAAAACATTAACCATTACATGTGTAGAATAAAATTCCCCTATTTAGTATATTAGTTTTGTAAACTTTTAGTACATATTAATAAGAGTATAATTGAAAAAATATTATAAATATTATCTTGAATTTGTGAAATGCTACAATTTTGGAGTAAAACTGAATTGCTAAAACAACACAGTTTTAGAACAGATAGAGTACTATTATTTATTTTCGTTCATTAATCTAAGGGTAGTTTTAAACTATATTACAATTATAAACAAACTCAATGTTTTTAACTAGACTAACTTTTTTAATAGGATGAATTAGTTACAAATATTTTGGATTTAGGAACGAAAGGAATACTCGAATAGCTATAATTAGGTTTTATTTATGATCTAAATCTGTACAGTAATTCTTTGTATGGGTATGTAGTGCTAACTTTATTTACTTGGTGTTCAGTCTCTTTCTATCACAGTAACATTTTTTTGAGAAAAAGGAAGAAAATTATCCAAATACCAAACCTGAAAAACAATTTCTTGGGTTCAATAAATTGTTATACTTTTCAAACAAGTGATCAAGTGCACAATCATTCATGATGAGAAGAAATAAAGCCAATGGCAAAGAAAAAAGGTTCAGACACCATTCCATTGGCCAACACAGTGGGAACTCACACGTCAAATGATATGAAAAAACCAAACTCAGAGAAAAAAATAACAAATAATTGATTGTAATGTCATTTGTCAACGTCCCTTTAGTCCCTTCAATTCCATGCACATGAAAAATCAATCACGTCTCCCACTTCAAATTCTAATTTCAGACAAATGTGTATATAACGCAGCTAATTGAGAGCAATTACAAGGAAACTAAAACTCATTCAATGTGTATATAACAATGTGTGTAGCAGCACAACTAAAACTCATTCAGTTTATCCGCTTGGAATTTAGAAACAACCATAAGGTTTGTTACACCAATAGAGCTTGAATGTGCTCAATGTTTAGGAATGGAAAGTCACCAATTTTGGTTGAATTTCCACGGGCATTAAGTTTAAGGGAGAATTTGACCCTGTTTGCACACTCAATTATTGTGGTTGTATTTGTTTCTATTAAAAGATTTCACAAAATTGCATAGACTTGACCAATTGCTATTATACTCAGTATCCCCTCACCAAATCAACAACAAAAAAATCTGTCATTCTAAATATAAGGCATTGTAATGCATATTGACAAGTTTGTAAGAAATTTTTTTTGTATCTTTGTGGGGAAATGGAAATTCCAAGAAAAGAAAAAGGTGGGGGTGTTGCAATCATATAGCCTCTAAGATTGTATGTACATAATGCACAAAAGAATTCAAGGATTGTGTCATAAATTATATGTCCACAGCATCAACGGGAAGGGAAACTGTTCTGTATGGAGTGTCTCGAAGCGACCCTGTGTAAAAACTCTTTGTAGTAACCATACCTTCTTTATTGGAGTGGCTCTTTTGGACTTCAGAATGGCAACTGGAATCATAATCCCAGAAATTACACAAGGGTTTCAAGTGAATCCCTTTCTTCACTCCGTTTACTGTTTCTGTCAATGGTAGAATATTGTCTTGTTCTGTGTTGTGCTCTTTGTTACTAGAATGTGAAGATTTAGCTGCTACACCAAACATTTTATCCCTAAGATCCCTTGACTCCATTTGGTGTTTTGCTTTGAGCCATCTCAATTCTTGTTGAACCTCTTTCTCATAGCCATTCCCCGAGCCACGACATAACATACTGATAGTAGACAAAGAGTTTTCAGATAAACTTCTAGGGGGGTTTCCTGGATCATGTGCAAACTTGTTTTCCAAAACACCCTTTCCTTTGTCTTCTTCTAATACTGATTTATCTAATTGTTCATATTGCTCATTAGAAAGGCTTTGATCAGACTCTACTGAACTCATTTCACAACTTTCTTGATGATTCCATAGCTCCTGATACTGCTGGCATTCCGGTTGGTTTGATTCCATAGGTGTGTCCCCTCTAACATGATTGTCATACTCAGATGGGAAGGTTATCTCCTCAAACCGCCCATGCATTGAAGTACATCCATGCCTACAGCATTGTGGAAGCTGTGAGTTCTTTCCAACTTGATTATGTGAATGAAAATCCATACTTTTGCCACCGGAAGTATCATTAGACACACAATTGTGACAAGAGAAATTAGTTACAAAATGGTTAGTTTCTTCAATTCCTGGTCCTGGCTTCCATTCAGGTACCAAGGAAGCAATTTCCCCATCTATCATATCAGCTATGCTGGTAACATCCTGATCAGTAATGTCCAGTTCTGCTACCATTTCAGTTGCTACACTTAATGCTGTGTCCGTCTCTATGTCAAATGGGAAATAAATATTTCGAATATGTCCTGCAATATAAATGAGTCAAATTATCAATATCAAATTCAATCCTGCAATATACAAGTTATTGTCAAATGGGAAATAAATATTTCGAATATGTCCTGCAATATAAATGAGTCAAATTATCAATATCAAATTCAATCCTGCAATATACAAGTTATGGGAAAAAGTACCAAACAATAAAGGCAACATTTCAACCTTCTTTGTCTGCAATTCTGAGTCTCAAAAAGATTCCACCATCATCTTTCTTCTTTCCTTTGATGCTTATGTCAACATCTTCGGAGGCTTCATCATCATGGCACTCAAAAAGTTCAATTCCATTAGCTTCAATCTCAGCTGGATGAGAAATCCAGTCTCCTTCATGTTCAAAGCAATTTGAGTATTCAGTACTCATGTTACTATAGCTCCGGTGAAGATCAAAAAATGGCTGATGGATAAGAGGAGCCATGCCATCGAATGCTCCACTCTCCACAGGCCCCAAATCATAATCGTAATCATCAATCTGAAGAAAAGGATCATCTAGAAGCTCCCTTGCAGAGAGCCTTACAGACACTGTTGCCACGCATTTCTCAACAAATTGTCGCACTTCTGGGTCCTTTACTTTATACAAGGCTTCCGGTTTCTTCCCCTGGAAATGTAAAATGCGATTCATATCTTGCCACTCTTGAAAAAATGGCTTATTTAACAGAAAAGAGAGAGAAAACAATCTTACAGAAATAACTTTCTTGTAGATTTGTGCTGGATGACTACATTCACTATAAGGATATTCAAATGTGACCATTTCTAACACACACATCCCAAAGGAATATATGTCAACTAATTCGTTATAGGACTCTTCATAAACTTCTGGTGCCATGAACTCGGGCGTTCCTGTGGAAATACAAACGTGACAGATAAAACGCTAATTAGAATTGCTGATCCTAAATCATTCCCTAATCATCTCAACAACACCACATCACACGGTTTTATATGTTACTGCCCTTTTTCAAAAGTTGGCATCCATGAACTGAACTAATCGCAATTGGAGTTAGAATTGGGCAGGTTTTTCTTGCTAGCTTCTTATATGATATGAAATAGACATACCTACACAATGAGCAGCATGGGACTTGCGGAGAATTGCTGCCAACCCAAGATCCCCAATTTTAACTTCCCCTTGGTTTCCATTGACAAAAATATTATCACATTTTAGATCCCTATGGATCACAGGTGGATCATGGCTATGAAGATAGTGCAGCCCTCTCAGGATCTGTCTACACCAGTGCTTCACTGCCCTAATGTTAACTCTTTTGTGCTTTTGTCTATACCTATTGTGATAAATAAAAGAATAAACCAATAGTACAAGTTCTCAAAAGCACAAAAAGGATCATACACATGTAATGTAGAGGAGGAAGGGTAAAAGGTTGAAAATGAAGGGAACTCACTGCCTAAGGGTGCCAGAAGTGAACATTTCAGTCACAAAGTTGAGATTCCTATTAGCAGTATCGACCCAAGACGTGTAAAACTTCATTATGTTTCTGTGCTTCAGCGTCTTGAGAAGATGAATTTCACAGTAAAGCCTCTCCAGATCTTCAGGGCTCTGCAGAAAATCATACAATTTGACTTGGTTCCAAGCAACCTCAATCCCTTGATACTCATCAAATGCCCTATATCTGAATCAATCGAAAATCGAAACAAATCAATAAAATATCAAATGCCCAGTTCAACAAAGCCACAGAATGACAAAGAGGATTGGACCAAACCAAACGACAACCATAAAAATTGAAAATTTGAGAAAGATGTGAAATGGGAGGTAAAAGGGTTTGTCTGAAATATTCATACACGGTCTTGGAAGCTCCTTTGCCGAGGATTTCATTGTACTGAAACAAAAAAAAAAATGATGAAAAAGTGAAGGGATAATCAGAGAAAAAGGAGAGAAGAGATGAAAGACAGTATAGTTACTCTGCCGTATCTGCCAGTTGGATCAACTTCGACGAACTCCGAAGAGGCAGAGGAATCTGTTTGAAGTTCATTCATTTCTTATTCTTTATGATTTTCTCTAATTTTCTTTCTCTCTTATCATTACATTTCCCCTTCTTCCACACCAGACCCTCAGAACTAAATTTTCCACCAATTTATCTCTCTACCAATCTATAATAATAATACTAACGTCTTTATTGACTTTAACATGGATTTTCTTTATTCTTTTAATAACAAAAATACTACATAAAAAAAATAATAATAATATATTATGATTATTGAGGAGAGAGACATGACAGCAGTGCAACTTTAGAGTACCATATGTTTTGACGGTTTAGATTATGGAGCCACCCACCACGACGGGACATTATAAAATAAACAGTTTTTTTCTTTAAAATCCACGTGTATAAGATTTAACTTTATTCTACCAAACATAATTTTCACAACCATAAAGTTTACTTAACAAATATTAAACGTAATTATATGTTTGGTATTTTAATTATCATTTAAGGTATAGTTCAAATTTTATTTTTTTTCATGACAGTGAATATTTAGGACTTCCTTTCATAAAATTCACCAGCTGCGGAGTTTATTTTATTTAATTTATGAAGAAAATAAATTTTTAAAAAACTTTTTTGACAAATGAGATATTATTTAAACAATTGATGAATTGAAATAATCTTATTTAATTAATCGATTATCATTAAAAGGAAATATTTATGTTAACTACAGCTATTTTACTATGTCTGCTCTCTATTAGACACACAAAGCTAAAAACAAATATTTATATTTATCTTATTTTTATCATATTACTGTTCATGTTTTCTTTTACTAATGTAGTTGGGTGTAATAAAAGAGATTAACGTTTCATAATTTGATAAACTAAGGTTTAAAATTTTTATTGAATATAATGTTTACGTTTTCACTGAGTTTCAAATAATATTATATATTTTTGAAAGGAAATGAATTAATTTTTCTGTTTAGAAAATAAATTTTAAATTTAATTTAATCCTATAAAATTTAGTTTAATATTATATTAAAAAATAAACTTTTAGGCTTAACTCAAATTCTAAAGTACGTTTGGTTTCAAAGACACGTACAAAGTCAAATGGAAATAGTAAGAAAGTTAAGTTATTGAGAAATTAAAAAAAATAATAAAAATAAGAAAACGAGAAAAAGAAAAATGAAAGTTTATAAGTAAACAGATTTGTGAGAAAAGTTAACAAAATATACTAAAATATTTATTGTATAACTATAATAAATATTTTATTACATAATAAATAATTTTAATATAATAAATATTTTATTATATCAAATATATATTATATTTTTTTATCTAAGTAATTCTTATTATGAACTTACAATTATTTATATTTATATTTTAATAAATAAATATAATTAATTATATAATATAACATAATAATAATAATAAATGTGATATAATTATCAAATAATAAAAACAAAATATTAATGACAATAAAAGATATTATTAATTTATAAAATGATTATAAAATAAAAACTAATAATATTAATATTAAAAACTAAAAACAATGATAAAATTATAAATAATAATAAAAATAATAAGTAATAATAATAAAATAAAAAATTACAATAATAATAATAAATAAAAATTATAAAATAGTAATATTAATTTAATCTCAAGTTAATTTAAATTATAATGTTACCAACTACACATATCACATTATTTATAAATTTTTATAAGTTTTTTTTTTCTCGTTATCTTTTCCTTAATCAAAATCCTTAAACTTTATATAGATTTTCATCTTAAATAAACTTAGATTCACGGTCTCAAATTCACTCTTTGGTCCAAACAAAACCTACAATTAGTTTACCAAAAACAATAATTGAATTAATCCAACAGTTACAAATAAGAATGTACCTAACAACATTTTTTTATAAGTATTAAAAATCACAAATAAAAGTAATAATAATTGATGATAATGTTTTCATCCTTGTCCACTTGTAATAAATTAAATAACTCATTTAAACCATAAGTAATGCTGAAGAGGAAATAAACACAATGAGTGAAATGAAAAACAAAATTTTATTAAATAAAACATAAATTATGAGTAATAATAATAATAATTATTTGTTTTTCATGAAGTATATACAATGGTTTATATAATTAAATAATACTTTAAAAGTCTATACAAAAGTCATCAACATTTAACATGATTTTTTTAAAATAAATGTATACACTAGAACCAAGTTGTAATGGTGCATTTCTAAATATTATAAATTGTATCTAAAACTTAGAAATAGTTGTTCAAACTTGTGGAAGATATCATACATGTAAAAAACATTATTTTTTATATGATATTAATAAGATTACATTTTAGGTGTTGAAGTTGTATCAATTATCCTTTTGAGTAACGCGAACAATGTCATTTTGTCTGAAATACAAAGTTTTTGAGTGATTCAGTGTAAGGAGTAAGCGACAAAAGAAAGTTTATAGCTAGAAGAAACATAAATAAGGGGATTTTCGAGCGTAATCGGTAAAGGAGAAGCAGTGAGAAGTGGAAATCGGACCTGCTAAGAGAAACCGGTTTCGCAATTTAGGTTGACATGCAGCGGTTTGGAGAAAGAAGAAGTGAGGGACTTTGTATAACAGTGGAGAAACCAAACCTATAGAGGGAGACAGAGTCATAGAAAAAAAATGAAACTGTAAAAGAAGATGAAGTCATGTATATGGACACACGCTCTCTGTCGAAAATCGAATGTAAATAAAACTTATAATTTCAAACCCTATCCAAATTCAATTCAAATTTCTCAAAAAAATTCACAATGGACTACACTGAATAAAAAATATTTTATTTTTACCTAATGACTATATGTGATTATTATTTAGATATAATGACACGTGATAGTGTTCATGTATCAAAACCTTTATTTATATATAATATTTGGAATGATGAGTTAGATAGTTTAGATAATAACAATGTCTCTTAATATGAAATAAATAAATTAAAATCCAAAACTTTATTACTTTGAGCAACAACTATATAAGGAATAATGAAACATGTCTCTTTATATATTTGATATTTTTCTTACAAAGAATGATATCCCCATATGAAATTTTATAAATAAAATATATTTGAGACAAGGGAGGATATTTAAATTTTATGACTTAATGTTGTTCCTTTAAATCGGAACATATATGGATCATACAAAAAGTCTCAATAATTACTATTAAGTTATTATTATTACTAATATGTATATAAGCAATATTTTGTTATGATTATATTGAAGAAGTTATGTGATGAGATTAACTTTTGAGAAGGCAAAGACTAGGAAGTAATAGTATGATGAAGCAAGTAGCATCAAAAGCCATCGTGTGACACTCTGGCAATTTCTTATAAATTAAACAAACAACACAAAGGAAAAGGTATTATGTTTTGTTTGGGTGAACGAAGAAGTGAGGAGTGTAAAATGGAGTTGTGTTGTGTTTGGAGGTTAGGGTGCACTGATTTGAAGACAGAGCACATGCACACACAGGTGGGATCCTATCCTATGCCCTCTTCATCAAAACTTTCTCCATTTCTACTCTGTCAATACTTAAACAATCTATCAACCACCCAACATAATAAATATAATAATAATTATTATTATTATTGTTATTATTATTATTATAATATCGTAAGTTGGGATATTTAGTTTCTGCTGGCTTACAATTAAAATAAATTTAGATTAGGTCAATTTAAGATATAGAATCTAATTTTCCGTTAAATGACCTATGTAAGAAATTATAATTAAATATTTCAAATGGTTTAGATTAGTAATTATCATCTCTAATTTAGAAAACTTCCTTTTACGAAAAAGTAAAGAGATTTTTTTTTTCATTTTAAATTATGTTTTGTTTTTCTATTCTCTCGTTCTCAAAAATTAAATTCAAAATTTGACTCTGACTGCGCCTCCTCATTCATGATGCTGTTGGTATTTGTCCAAAAAGAAACGATTTAAAACTGATTCACATTGTTCTAGCCAGCTACGGTTGAAAGTTGGAATCCAAACCCCAGTTTTTTTGTCCTCATCAACCATCCCTCCACACTGTTTGAATAATTTTTTCTATAAAAACGTTACAAGACAAGAAAATAAAAAAAATACTCATTTAAAAGTTAAAATTACTTTTACAAAGTTTAAATGAAAGAATTTTATAAATTAATTTAAACTTATTACACAATATTTTTTTTCCAATAAAATGGATCAACAAAATCAATTTTAATTTGAGTTGTGTTAATACTTTTCAAAGTAAGGTCAAATATGCTTTATTGCATGAATACCAGTTTACAAGGATGTCCACAACATACATGAGAACAGTCATGTAACTCATCTCATATAATAGTATATACTATTATTTTTATTATTACGTAACACTTTCCTCTCTTCTTTACCTAAGATGCTACAATTTGTTTAAAAGAAATTTTTTTCTTTTCACTTTGGTAATTGAATCAAACAGGAGATGGAATTGGTGGCAAGACCCTGTTTGGAATAAAGTACGTAGAAGAAAATGAAAAGCTTATACGGAAAGTGTACCCAAAAGATGTGCTTTACAAGTCAGCCAAAGCGTCCAAACACGTCCCACCCAAGCGCCTAAGATTTCGATTAACTTGCTTTTAATATTTTGGGAACATTTCATTTATTGGATGCTTTAGATTGTGGAACGTTAATTACGCATCACATCTGGTGAATTTGGCTAACTTTTTAATCATTATTGGGCTAAAGATAAGGATGCAACTTTTTTTGTCCTCCACTTTTGGATATCTCTATCTTTGGGACGTAGTGCCTTTCTTTATTCCACGTAGAAAATTGCCCCTTTTTGGTATTCATCTCAAGTACCCTCTTTTAATCAGTGAGGCATCATGCTTCCCAAGAAAGTCCTCTTCAATTCAAACATCTCCACCAATCTCTTGCATCCATTTCTAAATCAATATTATTGTTCATAATAAAAGAAAAGCGCACCAATTTCTTATAAATTCTATAAGTACTTGTGTGTACCAACAAAGCCTGTTTAGTTCTTCAAAAGTTCTCAAGCAAAAGAACAATAAACAAACATTCTGCGACCTAATACTTTTGCGACCAAACATTATCTATAACTGTAAACAATTAAAGTTTAATAATCCGATAATGGTTCCAGATTATAAGATCTTTGAAAGAAAGAGATACGCATATATAACTCCACCAAACAAACAAACAAGATCAATAGACACATAACAAGTAACTTAATTTCTCCAACGTGTGTTTTCGATAATCAATAGTTTTTCTACTTTACATAAGGGAGACCATCTCAATTAAAAAAACCAAGAATATGTCATAACCAGCTATCAAAGAAGACCAGAAATGTGAAGAAGTATATTTAAATACTTATGAGAGTTTCAAATGATCACTTAGAAAATGAAATTAATCCAATTAAAATATATTTAATATTAGATTAATACAAAATTAACTAAAGTATTCGTGTTAATTTAGATTCATCCATACCAAGATTCAGTACAATTATATAACGTGTGTTTTAACAGTGTCTACATTAAAGAAACAATATTTTATGGTTTCACACAATAACTCATATGCTGATTCAGTATTTTGTGATAATGAATTTGTTAATTTGGAAAACTGGAAGATTCTAAAATAAATGGCAGCTTAAGAAACTAAATGCTGTAAATGGATGGCGTTGAGTGTGTGTGCTACTTTGCGAGTTTCATCAAAACTTTAATCAGCACCTTAATTACGTATGCAACTAGCAATAGGTTTTACAACTTTCTTAGTTGATCTGAATGGAGTTTTCCACTTTTCAGCGTGCTGTTTTGTATTGATGAGCTCATCTTCATCTGAAATGACATGACAAACATGGATTGAGATTAGAATATATTGTTTTCATTGGACTAATGGATCAAGACTTTGGTGCGCTGGTTTTCCACACTCCCTCGGACTCAAACATCCACAGAAACAATATCGGTTGAGCAAAATAAAACCACAGTGACTTATACAAAGGTAGAAACATTTAAACAAAAAGTCTTAATTTGTAATAAAATCTTATAATTGGATAATAATTACGTATGCGAGTAAGTTGATGAACTTTAAAACTTGTGTAGATAGGATAACTTAAGTCTTTGAATAGATGAGAAAAGAGACACATACTAGGACAATTTTTTGAAAGAAATTTATGAGAGAAAATTAATAAAAAATTAAATAATTTGTTCAGAAATTAAAAATGATTTATGCACAATTTAAAAAAATAGAGAAATTATATGAAAATTATTTCAAACGAATAAACTAATTTTCAACTTATATAGCATGTAAAAAAAATAATAAATGATTTTTTGGAGAAACTTGTAAAAGAAGATCTTAGTGTATACTTTTAAAAGTTTACATTTATAAACTCTCCAATGCCTCTTCAGGAGTCTCTCAAATTGGAGCAATAAAAATGAGAAATGCAAACCCGTTTGTATCGATTAATCAATATACAGGCCCAAGATGTTGGGCTTCTAAGTTTACAAGGAGGTCATTTTGTTTTGCACCACATATTTTCTTCTACACCTTCATGAACATGAAAATCTTCACGTCCTTAAAAAATGGCTTTCAAATCCGAAATTAATCCTTCTGCATAAAAAAAATTAAAGCAAGCAGTCCAAAAGCTTCTTTTACTTTAGAAATTTGAAAGTTGTACCACACCTCCATAATATTTAGAAAAAATCACTAGATAACTAACTCATTTTATCTAACTATACAATACTTTAACTTAGGTTCAAAAACCTATAAATATATACTAAATCACACAGGAAATATTCACATTAAAGATAAAATAGACGAGTTTGAATTGCAAAAAACACTTCCAAATTTTGAAATATATTTTGAACTGCATAATTTAAAAGTAATTTTTTTACATAAAAATTATTTTTTAAATTGTATAATCTAAAATATAATATTGACTTTTGAATTAAAAAATTAAAAGTTAAATTTGATTTTGACTGTAATGTTGAGCATTGTGTAATTCAGGAAGCTTTCTAGTTTTGAATTGCAGCATCTGAACAATTTTCAAATTGGAGAAAACTTTATACTAAAGGCCAAAATTGAAAATTTTACTATTTATATACGTGCAGAAGAACAGTATGAGATTGTAAAACGATGTCGCCTTAGAAGGATATCTTTGTTTTTCAAGGCCCAATGTTGCCCATTATTTGTGGGCAAAAACTTGTAGCCCATCAATACTGACTCCCAACGCGAAAGTACAGACATATCCTTATCATTAACTTCCGAAAAAAAATTTCTTGAAATTTTTTATATTCTAGAAAATGCTTTTCAGAAAATGCTTTTCAGAAATATATTTCAAAAAACTTTTTCTGGAATACAAATTTTAATATTTCGTAAATAATTTTTCAGAAATATATTTTAAAAAATATTTTCTGAAATATAGAATTTATATTTTGAAAACAAAATTAAAATATATTTTCAGAAAGTATTTTTCGAAATTCATTTTAATCTAAACGGTATATTTGGGATTTTCTGAACAAGTAATCTCCAACCGTCAGATCGTATCTCTCTTCCTTTGTCAGATTCCAAACGCTCTTCTTCCCTTCCAACACAACCAAGTCGTGCCCGAACGTGTGGTGGTGCACCGGCTCCACGCTACCGGCCTTGAACCTCACGAACGCTGACGTCGGCGTCTCCCTCACGATCTTCATCGAACCGTCCGGAATCAACTCGATCGGATTCAGTTCCCGATTCTTCACCAGACAGCACACCGCGCATGTGTCAAACGCTCCCTCTTTTCCGATCTCCGCCATCTCCACCAGCGACTGGTCCAGAAACGTCTGGATCTCCCGCAGCCAGGGCTCGACCTCGTTCGCGGGACACGCCGACTTAAACGGCGTGTTCAGCCAGCGTCCAGGATCTCGATTGCGGCTTCCGGCGAGGTGTACTTGCCGGAGACGGCGAGCACGTTGGAGTTGTTGATGGAGCGGGCGTTGACGGCGTCGGATGGCGTGAGGCAGGTGGCCGCGTAGACGCCGGGGAATTTGTTGGCGAAGATGGAGACGCCGGCGCCCGTGCCGCAGGCGAGGAGGCCGCGGACGTCGGAGGATTGGGAGACTCGGCGACCGACCTCGGCTCGGCGGAGTGGTAGGACGAGGTTCCGAGATCTTCGACTTCTATGGCTTGGGAGCGGAGGTGTGCGACGAGAGCGTCTTTGAGAGGAGCTCCGAAGTCGTCGGCGGCGGCGATGATTTTAACGGGACGGGTGGGTTCTGCTGACATGGCTGATTAATGGACTGAAGGATTGTTGAGTTGAGTTCACTCACTTCACTACTTCACACTCTCACTTGAGAAACCAGGTTCAATGAATCTCATCCCTATCTATGCCTCTAATTAATCAATTTCAATAATATCTACCTTTTATGTCGATCTCTTATGATTCAATGGCGCCAATTTATTGCAGTTTATTGACGTAAAAGTGAAATCATGAAATCCTTAAATTAGCAAAATATGACAAAATCAAAATTCATTGGGAATATTTGTAAATATAACAATCCATGTGATATCAGAGCCAAACTGATAACCAAAAAAATGTGTCTCAATCTAAAAGTCCAGGTGCATTATGTTTGTATTCATGATGAGTAAGTAGAGAGAGAGGAACACCAAACTATGGATTACCCCTCTACGTCTACGTCTACATGTACAGAAAATATCCCTATCACCCTATCTTCCAAAATCACCATCCCTGAATCATGTAAAAAGACCTTTTCTTCAAAAATAGGCAACCTTATTGAATACCAGCACATACCAGAGGAGTCGCAGATCGACCACTCCTTACCTCCGCTTCTAAGTCCGTACAACGTCTTTCGACGAGATAAATCGAAGTTCTCTTGGATCTCCTCTATCAACAAGTTAATCTCTACACCAAAGAAAGGATGTCGGGAGTATATCCAGAGTTCTCGCATGGACCAGGTGGCACTGCATTCCACCAGCGCAGAACAGTATGTAGATCTGGAGATCAGCAAGGAATTGATAAAACAATGAAGAGCACTTGACTATGTCGCTCTTCATCTTGGAGCAGTCAGACTGATGCTGACCCTCCATGGGAGGAAAGGACTTCCCGTTACTGCTAGGGTTACCCTGATGGATACTACATACAAACAGTATGAG
>Ga0209489_102918_pt1 | contig 34094 bp, 22 predicted proteins | sample SiratrowhiteBW_FD_187527 | JGI IMG/M metagenome (GOLD analysis project Ga0209489, IMG submission 187527) | Root nodule microbial communities of legume samples collected from California, USA - Siratro white BW (SPAdes) (version 2) | ecosystem: Host-associated > Plants > Roots > Nodule | place...
TTTTTTTTTTTTTTTTTTATTTCTATGATTACGCGACTTTGTTAATTGCTTATATATTTAATAGAAAATCATCGTACTATTCCAAACAAAACACATCAGTATTTGTAATACTATATTAATATTTCACACTTCTAATTTTTTTAATCTCTAAAATGAGTAGTGTTGTTTATTACCTTAAAATAATGTTTTCTAGGACCAAAATCAAAGTTTATTTATTGTATAGAGATTAAAAATAGTAGTTACAAATTTCAGAAAGATAAAAAGATTTATAAAAAATAAAATCATACTCCACCTATTTTATAAATAATATTTAAATCCATTAACAAAAGAATAATCTCCAATTGTAATAAGAATGCGTTTTGAATTTTTTGCATAACATAAGTATTTGTATTTTATATAAATCGTGAAACAACTTATATTAATATATCTATACATAATGTTTAGTTTATTTTAATAAAATCTTGAAGATAATTTATGAAAATAACTTATTTATTTAAAAAAAAATTAACCATATTGAACATAAAATTTTAATACGTAAATGATTACATGATAAATTCTTATTTTATAGACACTTAAAATTAATTTGTTTATTTAACACTTATGTAGCTTTTAACTATAGATCTTGAACATTAATTAAGCCAAACTATGTAAATTGTATCCTAGTTTGATGACTATCCTTGCATTAAAAACCAAGAAAAAGTGAAAAGTTATTGCCGTTATTGTGGAAATTTTTTGCTGTTTTTTTTTTTCAACATGGGATTGGATCTTGTTGAGCTAGTAGCAAGAAACGCAATGGGTTTTAAGCTAATTTTCTTTTTATAATAAAAGTGGTTGGAAAGAGATCCAATAATTATTAATAGAATAATATATAATGGCATGTTGAGAGTGTCATCAGAAATTTGCTTAAAGATTTATTATGCGTGAATTATTATTTTATGCAGTAACTCTTACATATATGCGAAAAAGAAAAAAATTGTGCTACTTTAATAAATAATATGACAATATGCTAGTTGGATTAAAAAATTCCTAATTTAACACTTTGAAATCAATGACTTGATATGAACTTTGATTTTATTTTTTTTTGTGTGTGTACAAAGTGTTTCTTTTAGATAAAACAGGTCTTAGTAATTTTATATTCATAGATGATTTTGGTTCTTGTAATAATTTTAATAATAGGTAAATTTCATCTTTCATTCTATTATACGATTACGGAAATAATAGTTTTCAAAGTATAACACATTTTCTTAAAAATAATGGTATTTGAAAAATTATCACTAAGAAAAAATTATTTAGAGATTAATTTTTAACTATCAAATAAGATAGTTGCTAATTATAATCAAAATAATCATTAAATTAAGTTTTGGTTGCTAAATAATTATAAAATAAAAATAATGATTGAATTTAGTGACCAAATAAGTAAAGATAATTAGTATCTAACATTAACTACCAATTGATCTCTAAATAGTTTTTTAGTGTATAAAAACAAAATTATATTTGGGATTTAGATATCTTTTAATTTTTTTAATGTATGGGATATTAATTTTCATAGACAAAATGTTATTGATCGAAATAGAAGGGATACTTCAAAATAATAGAGACATTGTTATATTTTTTAAAAGAAATCTTCTTAAAATTGAAAAAAATATAAATTATAAAATAAGTTAAAACAAGATTGTATTTTTTTACTAATAGTAGTAGTTTCTATGGGTATAGGTTTATAATTTTTCATATTTAGAGTAATGGAAGATTAAACATGGATTGATGCAAAATTTGATTGGCACAAATTTTACGTACACAAAATATTACAACATCCTTTGTACGTATCTTCTGAAAGGATAAAAGATTGGGGATAAATTAGAAAAAGGCAGAATAATGACTTATTATATTTATAGCCCTCGTACTTTAACTTTTACATAATGTTTATAAAATTTTTAGTTATTCACATTTAGGTTTTACAATTTCTTAACTTTTAAAATTAAGTATCTTGTGTCGAATATCATTAAAACAATAATGTACCAAAAAAAAAATCGCATTCAATAGTTATTATAGTAAAAGTTAGAATAACCAAAACCTATTGAAGTTGAACGTATATAGTATTGATTTGTATACATTGACACCGGAAAAAATATTTCAATAAAAATGAAAAAGTTAGCTTCAAAATCTATTCATTTTAATTAAATTATTTACATTTCATTTATGAAACTTTGTATATCAATGATTTTTTGTTATATTTTTTTTTATCAAGATTTAATTTTAATAATTAGATATTATAAGAGTTAAATCTTATTTATTATATTAATAATATTAAAATCACGTATAAACTAAAATATAAATATGGTGATGAAGAAAACAACTAAATCCAAAATAACTTTTAATAATGATGTCAAACCCGATTTCCTAATCTGATCGTCTTTTATGTGGTGGTACATGACGGCTTAGTCAAATCAAAATTCCCAAAGAAGAAATTCAATTTTTCATTGGACACTCACTACAACATTTGAAGAGAGAAAAATGTTTTTTTTAAGTAAATAATATCAGTCTTAAATATATTTTTATTATATAGTTTTTTATGTAAAAAACCTATATAAATATGATCAAGGGATGCATCAATTTTAAACAAAGAAAAAGTAAGATTAAAAGAGTATAATATGTACACGTACAATATTATAACGTATTTATATTATTTCGAACATAAATACTGTATAACCATAGATCCTTATCCTCTAATGAACAAAACCTACTTAATCTCGTAAAAGATATAAATAATGTACTCATATCACTCTGGTATAGTTTTGTTGCACTTTAGATAAAACATTATCTCCATATAAATGAACAAAATCTTCAAATGTTATTCATCTTAAATATTTATTTTTCTAGTTCTTATTTTGGTCACCATATATTTATTCATGATTTCCATTTGATTATAAATATGAGAAACATTTACCTAATTTTCCTGTCATTTGAATCTATCTAATCTTTATTCACTCCTGATATATAACAAATCAATGAAAATGTATTCATCTATTAAATTGTCCATATCTAAAAAGACTCTATCTTAAATATATGCGTGAGATTTTCTCTTAAAAATTTTGTAGTGCCTAACAACCCTCTTATATAAACTAATCTAAAACATGAAAGAAATAATTGTCATATATAATATAGTTCTCAAACCTAACATGTATTTATATATATGTATTTAAATTTATAAAAGTGAAGTTGTATATCATATTAATATGATTTTTAGTATAGAAGGAAGTCAAATTTGATTTAAATAATTTTGATTAATATTAATAAAATAATGGTCGCGTTTGAATTTAGTGAGTATGAATATAAATAACATTTAATTTTTTAAATTAATTACACATAAAAATGAATATTTACATGTTTATATTATTTTCGGTTTAAATTTTATACTCTTTTTCTCATTTACTTTTTTTTTAATTATGTAATTATAATTTCTTTTCCATTTGATTTTATTTTTATTATAACTATTATAATAATTTTACATTTTATTATATGGATTATAAAAGTTAATGGTTTTATTATGATTATTATATATTTTATTATATATGTATTTTTATTTAGTAATATTCCATGAGATATGATTGGTTGTATTAGGTAGGTATTAATTTTATTAGTGGATCTTAAACAGACTTATAAGAGAATACACTATATATAAATATGAATCCTTGAATTAAGGAGGATATTAAAAAAATAAAAAATATATATATGAGTGTATTAATTTATCACCTTTTATTTTATTTTGTTCTTTTTGCCTTTTTCTATTCTTTCATTATCTTTTATCTCTCAATATTTTGTTTCTTTCTTCTTTCCTTATATCTTTTACTCATTCAAGAGTATTTTCTTTTTTTTTTTTGTTGTTGTTAAACTTCTCTCTTGATTTTGTTTTCGTACTATTTTTTTTCTCTCAAAATGCTAGATTGTATACAGTTAAAAATAATTGGTACTGTGATACTCTCTTAACAAAAAGGTTTGAAAATAATATATTTCTTGTAAGTGATATTAATTATATTATAATAAAGATTAGGTAAATTAAGTTATATTCAGTACTACTTGAATTGTTATACTTTTAAATAAAAAGAATTACAATTTAACTATTAAACTTAATCACAATCTAATTTTGACATTTTGACCGTTATATTTTTAAATAAAAAGTTACCATCTTATTATTAATTATAATTTTTTTCTAATAATAATTCCTATATTATTGAATTGATAACTATATTACTTATAACTTCATAATACACTAACATCACAAGTACTCTTCATCCATAAATTATGAAAGGAATAACATGAATATCATTACATAAACAAACAAACAAAATCTTTATTGAGTAACTCTATCTTTTAGTAGGAACAAGTTAACAAATTTTAGACTTTACTTACAAAACTTTATATCAGGATTGATGACTCGTTAGACATCACATGATTTATTTATTTATACTTAAAACTCATATATAGAAATATTGTATATGTAATGGAGTCTTATATAAAGGCTAAAGATATATACAATTTTCTAATAACTTTAAATTAAAACATATATCATTATTTAAAATTGACCAAGTTCGAATCCAATTAACTGAGTATTTTTTTTTTAATTTATAGTAATCAAAATTTTATTTTAAGAATAAAACTCTCTAAAAAACCATTTTCATGTTAATAAAAAGTTATAATAAACAAAAGAGAGGACTATAATGAATTTTGACCGCTGACCAAAAAAAGAATAATAATGAATTTTGACCATTTTTCCAACATCTGTAAACAATACTAAAAACAGATTTCATGTTTTTTTTTTTATTTTTTTATTTCTCCAAAAGATAATGTTCCGTGAAACAGTTAATTAATCTCTGTCGTTAGTTTTTATTTATTTATTTAATTTTAAGTGCATGCATCTTGGAATGCTCATAAAATATATTTAAAGAATTCTTAATTTAGACGACCACGTGTATTTGAAAAACAATTAATTTTATAAAGTCATTATAAATAAATGTTAGCATGTCTGCTACATAATTTGGAAACTATCCAACAATATTTAAACCTGAAGCTATATAAGTATGCACATTACAAGACAAGGCACATAAGAATAATTTATATGCTAAAAATAAATAAGCCTTCAAACAAAAATTAACAAAAAATGTGTTTGATTTGCTCCTTTTTTATGTGCATGCATGTAGACTTCCGAAACGTGCAATCAAGACTTCGTCATACAATGGATTTTTCCATGAAGCAAGAGTTCTACCCATCATTTTCAATCTCTATCTATCTATCAATATATAATATAATATGATTCAATAATTTTTTTAATAAAAAATAACTTCTAATAATAATTATTTACTAAAACTATTAAATTCAAAAAGAAATGATCAAATAAAATAAAGATAGGGAATAGCTCTTTCAGGGAGTATCAAAAGTCTAATTCCTATGTGTGACTAGGCTTTGTTCTGGTTTACGAAAAATATTTTTAGGAATTTTTGTATAAGTTTTCTAAGCTGAAAGAGTAATGTATTAATTTTAGTAAACTTTTTAATTTATTGTCATATTAAATGTTTTGACAAGGGTAACATGTGTTTTTTTTGTCATTAAATTTAGTTAATTCATTGAAAAAGTTAAATTTTCTTTCTCCTTAGCATGTTTTGGTGAAAATTTTGGTCCAAAACCATTTCCAAAAAAAAAAAAAAAACGTTTTATGTTACTTTTAAACAAAAAAATGAGAAACATATTTTGCTACTGTTCGTCCTTTGCTTCACAATCTTGAACTCCTAATCTTTGCTGCAGTATAGAATCTTGCTACTGTCTCAATCTACACCCTTCAATTTTTGAATTTATACATAAAACAATCATAAAATGTTTTATTATTATTTAAATAATGTTTTTAAAGAAATTTATTATAATTGTATACCTTATTGATATAATTACTGTGATATTCAGCTTCATGCAGCAAATGCTATTAGAAGAGAATACTAATTTAACCCTTTCTTCTACAGTCTTCAACAATCATAATTAGGTTTGATTTTTCAACTACTCACCTGAGACTAATTCTTGGAAAAGAGGCAAGAACATGGGCCTGCAAGAACAAAATTGAGTTTGTTAATAGCACTTTTCAAAGATATTATTGCAAGTTTAATCTACTTCTGTCTCCTGCAATTGATATTTGGAATTTCCTCGAAGAAAGTTTCATCCAAAACATTGACCCAGCATTTTTCTACGTCGTTGCTGGTTGACGGCACACTCTCACCTAGTCAATATTTCACCAGGTTTAAGGTATTCTAAACGAATTAATGCATTTTTAGAAAATAATTATCAAAATAACATTCTTATTCACTTGGATAGTTATGTCACTATAACATTATTGTGAAGAAGTGATGAGTTTAAATTTGTAAAAAGTGAAATTGTTTGATATGATTTTTAGTATAAATGGAAAAGTCGTATTTGATTTATATAATTTTGATTAATATTAATAAAATAATGGTGGTGTTTGAATTTAGTGAGTATGAATATAAATAACATTTAATTTTTAAATTAATTACACATAAAAATCAATATTTACATATTTATATTATTTTCGGTTTAAATTTATACTCTTTTCTCAATTACTTTTTTTTTTTAATTATGTAATTATAATTTCTTTTCCATTTGATTTTATTTTTATTATAACTATTATAATACTTGTACATTTTATTATATGGATGTATAAAAGTTAATGGTTCTCAAAACATAATTTTCCAAATATTTTTAAGAAGAAAATATTATTTATTTATTAAATAGCACTCACACACACATTTATTTATATATATATATATATATATATATATATATATATATATATATATATATATAATCCAAAAGACATTATTTTTTATATATTTTGAATTATATAATTCAGAATACATTTGTTTTTATATATTTTATATTACACAGTATAGAACATATTTTTTTATTTCGAATTATATAATCTATCTAGAATAGGATTTTCTTAATCAAAAATAGAATGGAAATTTGGCTAAGTTTATATAGGTGCATGGAGAAAATATGAAGATGCAGGAAGAATGCCTCTTAAAAGAGTTGTTAGCTGTTCCCAAGAGTGCTCTTTGTTTGGGCTTCTGTTTTAGCCAACTGAAATCCAATTAAATTGGGCCATCATTTGCCACGTTACCTACTTTCTTCTTGCACCCCATAATACATGTTATAATTAATTTGAAACTATATTTTAAATTATATAAATTAAAATATTTACCGAATAATTAAAAATTTTATAATCTAAATATAGTTTCAAATTGACTAATAATATAAATTTTATGAATTTTAAAAATATGTTGAATTATTCAATTCAGAAATATTTCAGATTGTATAATATAAAATTTAAATGATAGTTTTAAATTATATAACCTAAAAGTATTACAGATTATCCCATCAGAGTATAGTTTCTAGAAAGTCGATTTCAATTACTTAGTCTGTAAAGTTTTCATAAATAACAAACTTGAAACGTATTTTAAATAATTATTTTGGAACCTATCCAAAATACACAATTCCAAAGGGGTATTTACATATTTCGAAAAGAGGGGATTGTGAAAAATTTTATTTTCTCATAGCAACGTTGGAAAAAGAGTTTTGGCAGGGTAAGTACTAATTATACATTTATTTAAGGGAGAGTTTACCTATTTCAATCAGGATAATAGCGTCAATATCATGCTTTAAGTTGTACCAGGTTTCTTGTGTGCTACATTTGTAGACTCAAAGCACTTATAAATTATCTTTAATTTTATTTATTTTTACTAAATAAATTTACACTATTATATACACATTTTCTCTCTCTTTTTTAAACCAAACAAAAAAATAAATTTTTTTACTTTACTTTTCTTTTTTATTATTATTTTTTGTCTACTCATGCTTTTTCTTAAACCATGTTAGAAATTCCTATTGTTTTACCCCAGTTAGGAACTTACACGACACGTGTGATGTGTCTGCGAGGAATCATGACCAGAACCCTTCACTGTGATCTACCACACGTGATCCACACAGTGAGACTTTGTGGGATCCTCACCTTACAGTTCTTGGAAAAAGACAATTTAATGATTGGATAACTTTTGACTTTTTGTCAATCCACATTATAGTCTACCTCACTGGGTAGGCCTAATTCACACTCAATTCGGTTAGATTTGGTCCTTCAATAACCCTTCACCAAAACTTCATGATGGGTTGGTAAACGCTGAACATCTAGCTCATAAGTTTTGAAGGGGGTCTGTGGCTGGAATTGAAGAGTTTTTATGAATTACTCATCTTTTTCGTCTCTATGGTCTGTAAATATGCAGTCTTTTGTTTATGATTTTGAGGTGAACCGTTTAGAATTAGTCTCTTGTGGTTAGTAATTGGAGATTTCCCATTTACACGTTTTTATCATTGGTGGGGTTTAGAATTTAGATTGATGAGTGTGAGACATGTGGGGAAATGTTTCTGAGTTGGGTTTAGGTTGCATGACATACAGAAAACAAAGAGGCCAAGAAGTTGGAATTGAAGATTAGATAAGATAATCAACCTGTTGGTCTCATATCTTGAAAGTCATGTCCTTTTTGACAGTGATTTGAGCTTATCTGGTGCTGATGCTATAAATAACTTTGTGTTATTGAGAAAATTCCAGATCGAAGATCTTATAGTCAGTGCCAGGTTCTTGAGCTGCTTTGTGTTGTGTTGTGCTGGTAAGATTATTCAATAGGAAACCATAAAGTTTTGAAGGTGAGCACTTTGCTTGTTTGTGTGTAGAAGGAATTTTGAGGTGAAGTACTTGTAGTTTGATGAGGGTTAAGGCTTTGGCATGTGAAATCTAAGGAATCCTTTATGGGTATGAACAAGACTATTGTTTGGTTTAGGAGGGACCTTAGAATTGAGGACAATCCTGCATTAGCTGCTGCTGCTAGGGAAGGTTCCGTCTTCCCTGTCTATATTTGGTGCCCCAAAGATGAAGGGCAGTTTTATCCGGGCCGAGTGTCAAGGTGGTGGCTGAAACACTCTCTTGCTCAGTTGGATAATTCGCTGAAATCACTTGGAGCTGAACTTGTGTTGATCAAAACTGATAGTACTCTTGAGGCTCTTTTGGAATGTGCAAATGCAATTCAAGCAACAAAAGTAGTGTTTAACCATCTTTATGGTAAGTGTTACTGTCCAAAAAGATATAGCTTTTTACAGAATTACTGTGTTTGTTAAAGGTTCTACTAGCCTTATTGGTATTGCTTCATAGTATTATGTATTTTGATGTTATTAAAATATTTGAAACCCCAAAAGTTGAGGAAGCAAGTAGGTTTCTATTAAAAAATTTGATGGTGCTTTGAACTTAATTGGAATGTGGGATTTCTTTTGAATGTTTGCTTTGTCTTTTCGATTGAGCTATAAATACCAGAAAGTTGTGCATGTGACTAACATTACTTTTTGTGCTTAAAATATTTGTGCTATGCCTTTCAACTTTGAATAATTTATTATTAGTGCAAATGAAGAATTCTATTTTCCTTGTCAATGCCACTAGTGAGGGAAAAGTACAAAAGAGAAATTCAGTCTTTTCGTACCAGAACACTTACAAACAAATATAGCAGATAACAAAAAATATTGAATTATCTCAATAGGCAAGGTTCACTTAATGGATCGCACATCTGAAGGAAATTATTCACCATGAGACTGCTATTAACAATTTATCTTGAATATTGGATAAAAAACCATTATGATCTATCTCTTCTAAGTTCAATGCAAGATATATGATCACTATTCTTTTGTCAGACCCAGTTTCTCTTGTTCGTGATCACAACATCAAAGAAAAACTAGTGGAAAATGGTATACGTGTGCAAAGCTACAATGGAGATTTGTTGTTTGAGCCATGGAATATATATGACGAGACTGGACATGCTTTTACAGCTTTTGATCCCTTTTGGAACAAATGTTTGCATATGCAAATGCAAGCTTTTTCATCTATTCCTTCTTGTCAACTAATCCTAGCTGAAGGTACCACTTTAATCAAGCTACTGTGATTGTATTGTTTCTTGACAATATGATAATTGATATCAAGGATTTCATTGGAGTTTAGACATTAAAACCAATGAGAACATATAATAACTGCTTGTGACAACTAGCAGCTAAGTGATGATGCTTTTCTGCTACTATACCATTCTGTCTTGAGAATTTGTTTCAGATGAGAATTTGTTTCTCTTCTGTTAATGACAGGCAAAGTTGGGAAATGTTCAATTGAGCAACTGGGTCTTGAGGATGAATCAGAGAAATCCAGCAATGCATTGTTAGGAAGAGCATGGTGTCCAGGTTGGAGCAAGACTGAGAAGGCTTTAACAGAATTTGTTGAACAGCACCTACTTCACTACTCCAAAAACAGGTTAAAGGTTGGTGGGGACTCCACTTCACTCTTGTCACCATATATTCATTTTGGAGAACTGAGTGTGAGGAAAGTTTTTCAGTTGGTGCGTACCAGGCAGATATTGTGGGCAAATGAAGGAAACAATGCTGGTGAAGAGAGTGTGACTCTTTTTCTCAGGGCTATTGGACTTAGAGAGTACTCACGTTATCTTTGTTTCAATTTCCCATTCACATTAGAGAAGCCACTGCTTGGGAACTTGACATATTTTCCTTGGGAAACTGATCCTGCTAACTTTAAGGCTTGGAGACAAGGTAGAACTGGCTATCCTCTGGTTGATGCAGGAATGAGAGAACTATGGGCAACAGGATGGATACACAACAAAATAAGAGTCATAGTTTCTAGCTTTGCAGTGAAAATGTTGCTCATACCATGGAGATGGGGAATGAAATACTTCTGGGACACACTTTTGGATGCAGACCTTGAAAGTGATATCTTGGGCTGGCAGTATATCTCAGGTTGCTTACCTGATGGCCACAAGCTTGAGCGCTTGGATGATCCTGCGGTATGTCATGTTTTCTTCTAAATTTTTAATATTTTCTGTGATAGTAATAGGATGCAAGTATCTGACATTCATAATTTATATTCACTTTTATGCTTGTATGATCAACACAATCTATATAATAAATATATCAGAATTTGTTGTATTTGATTTTGCTGAAGTGAAGTTTCTTTACTTTATTTTCCTTACTTCCTCATGTGTCAACATTCAAAATCTGAGTTTGACTAGACAATTGCTTCCTAGATTTATGTGGTCCTAGTGGAAGTAAAATGCTACAGATTTAAATTCAGATTTTCTTTAATGCATTTGGTATCTGTAGAAATTGATCTGTTCATATGTACTTAAAAATTTTTGAAGTGACTTTGTCTGGTCTAATATTAAGATAAATAACATGATTCTGTTTTGGTTGAAATATGCATAACAAGGAGAAATACCACTCACTCAAGGCATTGGAAAATCCTAACACATTAGAGCTGGCACTAGAACTTCTCTAATTCTTTTATGACTTTGGGAACAGATTCATGGGGCTAAATTTGATCCGGAGGGAGAATATGTACGTCATTGGCTGCCTGAGTTGGCAAGAATGCCAGCTGAGTGGATTCACCATCCTTGGAATGCACCCCTTACTGTGCTAAGAGCATCAGGAGTTGAGTTGGGACAAAACTATCCAAAACCAATCATTGACATAGATATGGCAAGAGAACAATTGACAGAAGCTATATTCAAGATGTGGGAAAATGAGGCAGCTTCAAGAGGGTCTGGCTCAGAAGGAAGACATGAAGTTGTTGATGAAAGTGAAAATTTGGCCATTCCAAAAGTTTTCTTGAAGGACAAGGCTCCATTCGCCACTTCTTCATCTAATGATCAGAAGGTACCAACACTTCACCATCCTCAAAGTGACCCTCCTAATAGAAAGAGATTAAAATGTACAGCAGAGATCAATCAGAAGCAGAATGGTTCACAAAATCTTAGCAAGGATACTGGAGTGTCAAGCATTGATCAAGAGGTTTCCTCCACAGCTGAATCTTCATGCAGGGGGCAGAGTTCAAGCACTTATTCATTCTCTGTCCCTCAACAATGTTCCTCATCTTCCAATATGAGGTGTTCACGGCAAGATCAGCTGGACATGGAAACTAGTTCAAGCAAAGATGGTTAAGTATAACTTTGCAAGGGTCTAAGGAACTTTGAGTGCACTACTAAATGTTTTCACTTAAAAAAGCAAATATTAAACTATTTATGTTTTGATATAGTAAATGTTTTTTTGTAATATATGCTTTCAACTCTCAGTTTCTTAACCAGTACCATGATACTAGTGATTAGTATGTGATGTTTTCGAAGGGTAAAAGAAATTGAAAGACAGTTTTAGACAAAGCAACTTAGGACACATGATTCATTGAATAGTGTTGATACGGCATTAAGCATGTTCAGTAGTTCATGAAAACTTCTAAACTATTCGGATTTGTCTTATAATGACATCATCGCGAACATGTTGTATCAACAAATGTTAGATATTATTCATAAATTAATATTTTTCAAATATTAAAGCAATTATCAAACATATTAATAACTTTCTTAAAAGGGAGATTTAAGATTTTGCATTTAAGATGGTGTATCAATCTTGAACAAACAAAAAACATACAAACTAGCACCCCTAAATCATGTAGCTACAACATAATTAATTTGTGCAAACATATCTCACAGCCATAACCAAGTATTAAAATGTACAAATATAACATTAATTTGAACCACTTTGTTGGACACAAACTCAACTTAAAACTTAAATCAAACAGGAACTGTCGTAGCTGGCTTAGCTTCATCACTTTCATCATTTTCCCCACTCAACTCCTCCAGTGACTTCCCCTTTGATTCTGGAACCAGCAAGGTGAATAACATTCCAAAAAAGTTGATAACCCCAAGCATAATGAGTGAGTTCTTAATCCCAATCCCTGTAGGGTACCCTGCATCAGTCTTGGAAGGGTCCTTGCTTTGTGCAGCATAGAGGAACCCAAATGCTCCCACAATTGCACCAGCCTTTCCTGCAGCAGCAGAGATTCCATGACAAGTTGACCTTAGCCTTGCGGGGAAGATCTCGGCTGGCACAACAAATGTGGTGGCATTTGGACCAAAGTTGGCAAAGAAAAAGGTGAGAGAGTACATCACCACAAACCCAATCCTGTTTGCTTTCTTAGTCCAATGATCATATGGTATAGCCAAAGCAAACATGAACACTGTCATGAAGAAGAAGCCCATCAATTGGATAGCAAAACGGCCCATGTAATCAATCAAAAACACTGTGAACCAGTAGCCTGGCACAGTACTGCACAATGCTATAAGTGTTTGTGCTCTTGCAATCTTGTATACCTACAAGAAAAATTCAAATCAGTGACAAAACAATTTATACATGATTTTTCTAGTTCATAAACTTTATGTAGTAGTACCTCATGAATTGCATTCATTTCCTTTGCTGGAGGGATCCACCCAATTGCACTGAAGATGTCCTTTTGGAAAAGATTCTGGCTGTAGAATGCTATGTCCAACAAGAACCAGGTGGTGGTGGTTCCAACCAAATGCAGGCCATGACGCTTGACAAATTCCTTGCTGAACAAACCATACTTGTGGCTCTTATCCTCTGTCAGTTTCTTCACCTTCTCCTCTTCAGCTTCAAGTTTCACTTGCAACACCTTAGACATGTCTGAAGCAGCTTGTTTTGCATCCTTGGCCACAAGGGCTGTGTAACGCGCAGTCTCAGGCATTTTCATGCGCCAGTAGTAGGTGAGTGCAGCTGGAATTGCACCAAACATCAAAACTATTCTCCAAACATAGTCCAATGAATGCACAATGGATCCTTGTGGATCTTGTTCATAAGAGGGAAGGTTGTACTTTTGGTCATATGCATATGAAACAATCAAGGCCACTATTCCTCCCGCCAAAATTCCAAACCCTTGCATGGCAAACACTGCTGCAATGAATGCTCCACGTGTCTTTTTGTTAGCATATTCAGACATGATGGTGGCAGAAAGAGGGTAGTCACCACCAATCCCAAAGCCTAGCCAGAACCTGAAGAAGCAAAGTGTGGCCAAGACACCCTTTGGAGTTGAACCAAAGGAGAGTCCTGAGGCAAGGGAGCAGACTACCATGAGCACAAGAGTGAGTCCATAGACCTTTTTTCTCCCCAACTTGTCACCAAGCCAACCAAAGAATAGTTGGCCAGCTAAGGTGCCACAGAGTGCAACACCAGTGACAGAAGCTTGAACTCTTGGAGGAAGGGTTCCAGGCTTTGGTGCACCTGGTTCTGTGTAGTAGAGCCTCCCTAAGAGCTTGGTAACGAGGGAAATGCAGAAGAGGTCATAGGCATCAGTGAAGAAACCCATTCCTGCAATGACAATTGCTGTGAAGTGGTACCATTGTGTCTTGGCCACATCAAGTGCATTCAACACTCCTAGTTGTCCTGCCATTACTACTGTTACTCAACAAGAGATCAGTAGAAGTTTCCTGCACATGCAAACAAAATATCATCCAATTTGAATTTGTTTCTACCACCAACTTTACATGCATGATCAAGTATCTCACTTTTCTTATATATATGTATGTATATTAGAAGAATGAAATTTCACTGATATAACTTTCAGAAAATGTTGGCTTTTCAAAACTCAATTATTAAATTAAAATTTCCTTTCACATAAATTATAACAATTTATATTAATTTAAAAATATTTTATGTTTCGTTTATATAAATAAAAAATATATATAATTTACTCTTGTATCAAAATATAAATCGTTTAATAATTTTATTATCATTTAATTTTGACAAAATTTAACATATAATAATATACAATTATAACTGAACCATTAAATCAATAAAATGTACTTTTTATATATAAAATTACAAATGATATAATATTTGATGAAAATTACAAATTACACCACTGCTTTAATTTGATTTGTATATAGTAATTAGATAATGGTTTGATATCTTATAGGATCAAATAAATTCTAACACCACCTTAAAATTTAGATTTAACGTTATTTAATCTCATCAAAATGATTTATAATGTGAAAATTATCCTCTTATATATTTTAATCATATAATTAATAAAAAATAAAATAAAATAAAACAAATTTATTAACATTATATATATATATATATATATATATATATATATATATAAGCAAGAAATTCTAATACTATATTCTTTTTCCTTTATTCCTACTATATATATCGGAATAAAAGCTTATAGGAATTCACATAAAGAAAAGATTTTAACATCCAAAAATTTACACTCATTATTCATTATTTTACTCTTCATATTTTTTTTCTTTATAAGTATTTATTGCTAAAATTAAATTGTCAAACGGTTAGTAGAATGTAAAAACATTATTTCTGATTAAAAGAATCATAGCTCATAGTATTGAATATATTTATAATATATAAAATCTAAAGTAAAAGCCAGAGTTGCAAATATTCTTGAAAAAATAAATATATTAAGCACCCTTACTTTGATAACGTGCTTATGTATCAAGATCATCTTTAGAAAGAATAAAGTGATTTAATATTTGATTACAAGAGGAAATTTGTGAATGCTAATTTACTATGCTGCTGAGAGTAGGATATTAAACTGTTACATTCTATTTTTAATATTTGAGAAAAAAATTGTAATGATTTCCCTTATACACACTTATAGTTAAAGTATTTTATCATTTTTTAAATGTTAAATTCATAAGATATAAAGTAGCTAATAGTCTTCATTATATTGAAATAGTAGAATAGACATAACAAATACTAATGATCTGAAATATTTGTATGATTCATACCGATCATTTACTCATTAATTCAAAATTGCACGACTCTTATCTGGTATAACAGTTTCCAAATTAAAGCAACTATTATATATGGAAGTATTTTGGAAAAAAAATATAAATATCAAAAGGTTGTCCATATTAAAAGTAATGAATTGAAAATACAGAAAAAAAGGCAAAAGGGATAATATCATGTCTTCTGTTTTTCTATATTTATCTCATTTGTAGGAGAACTATATATACTGGTAGCATGCAAGTGTAGTTAATGTCACCGATGAAAGGTCCAGAGACCAAAATATTGTGTTGTGGACACAGAAACTTCTATATTACACATAGATAAGTTCATCAATTGAAAAGTTTGAAACTACATATATCATGCAGAAATATACCAGAACACAAGCTGGTAGTGATGTCAAAAGCTTCTGCTACATGAAAAGAAACACAGAAGAATTTTCAGCCTAACAAAAAGAGATATAGAGAGAGCACAAACCTGCTTGCAAAGCCAGACTGAAGGAGTAACAGAAATATTTTGTAGGGATTAAGAATATGGCATGGCATTGTGTGCAGCTTCACAAACATATATATAACAGTACCAACCATCCCTACAATTAAAGACTTTCATAGTCAAAAGAATATACTACAGCATATGCTTGAGCTTTCATATTCTAATATATGTCAACTCTTCACAAACAGCATTAGAAAATGTTAGTTTATGTTTTGTCAACCAGGTATTGTTCCTACTTGCAGAAACAAAACAACTCAATAACCAACCCTTGTGTTAGTTGCAAACTAGTATTCAACAACCAACAATATGTTCTCCATGCATGTTATATTGTTCACTATGCATTTTATGGTTTTTAAAGGTGGTTTTAGAAAATCAATTTTGAATAATTGCTTTCTATAAGAAGTTGGAAAGAAAAACTTCTTATGATAACTCTAGTTTGAAAACTATTCTAGACATGAGAATGAAAAATATAAATGGGACGTTCTTCAAATTTAGAGAAAATTGGAGCAAGTTTTGATCCCAAGTTGATAAAAACAAAACTAAGATTTGCAAAGCATGACACGTGCAATGATGCAACTCTCTCTGTTTAGGTTTGCCACATGAGCAATTTGCAATTAAAATAATATTTCTATGCGTAAAAAAAAGAAGATTAAACTAAGATAGTACTAAAAAAAGTAAACTAAGATATGATTAGTGGGTGATAATTAATAAGTCAATTCATACTATAGTTACCATATAATAAAAGATTTTACTTAAATCATGTCAATAGTTTGATAAGAAAAAAACTACTTAGAAGTTCTCATAAGTTTTTTCATATAGACAAAATTCACACAAAAGTTTCCATATTAATTAAGACTTTACTAAATTGCATGAAAATTTCTATCAGAACATATATAAAAAAGTCAAGGTATAATGATAATTGAAACTTCATTAAAATGGCGTAGAAATTCTCATAAGTAAAAAAAAAAAATTAAGCTTCACTTATAAGTATAGTTTTTTACATTTCAAATACAATTAAGACGTCATACTTTAACTACGATTTTTATACTGTAAACAATTAAAAATAAGAAAATAAAATAAAATACTAGGAAAACTTTAAAAATAAAACAATAAGCAAAGAATTAATAAAAGCAAACATAATCGCAGTAAGAAAATTTAAAAACTCTAATAGCAGTAAGCAGAATTATTACAAAATTATAGGTAAAAAAATAGGAAAAAAATAAAATTTAAAATGGAAAAGTAAGCAGAAATATAATAACAGTAAGCTAGAGATTTAATAAAAAAATTCAGAGTTTTATTACAAAAATTCGTTCTTGAAAATTTTAACTTGTCACTCATTTTTTTTTTAATTGAAGTTATTTATATAAACGTTTATAGATATTATAATAACTTTTAGCCAACAACCAATTTTATATTTACTAAATAATACTAACATTTACTAAATTAAGAAAACAATACAAGTACAAAACGTACAAGTTTCAAACACACACTTGTTTATTTTCTTTCTTTTTTTATTTTACATATGGACGCGCATATAAAATTAATGTCACTAATATACAAATAAAAAACATTGTCCTTTAATTTTTTTCTTTAATTATTTATTATTTTACCTATCATATCTCAATTATTTGCTTATATCAGATTATTCGAGTCAAATCATGCGCCCGCATTTTATTAAGCGTGGCTCTGTAGTTGCAAGAAAATATCTTAACCGTTATCTGCGCATAAAAAAATTATTTGCTGTCACAATCAATAAAAGTCGCATTTCATGTAAAACAATTACTTTAAATGAAAATTAACGACAAACACAATGTTCTTACTATACTTTGAGGGCACTTAAAGACAAACAATTCATTTATTAAAAAGATTGATTAGTAGCGAATATATATATATATATATATATATATATATGTTTAACTTATATTGGATTTACTTATCATAATTTTTCTCTCTTACCTTTTTATACTAAATTTCATTCATCCACACTCGTTTTTGTACTATTCATTTTTTCTTTCATATTTATCTATTCCATCCGCTACGAATATTTTGTTTATTTTTTGTTTTATTTTTATTAAAAATGAAAACATTATATTTTATTTCAAATTACCAAATTAAATTAATATTTAAAATATATCGGTATGGAAAAAGTAGCATGTTTATTGTACAAACAACATTTATCATATTGAAATGAATTACTGTAATAAGAAAGAAAACGAAAATGCATGCTGCCATTTATAATACAACAGGGGACATGAATAAGAGGAATTACATAGCTGTCTCTCACATCAAAAAACTGAAACAAGGAAAAGCGAAACCTCACCCCTCAAGTTGTGGTGGCAACATTGTACATGTTGAGAATGTGCCACCACATAAATTGAGCTATACTCAAAAAGGAAAAAAAAAAAAAAAAAAAAAAAAAAAAAACTGAATTTTTCCTATGTTCTTCGTAGACCTCAGCTTATATTGCTGGTTGAAATCTTCCTTCACATTGAAGTGAACACAGTTATCACTTTGTTCAGGTCAATTTTAGCTATTTTACAAACTTTATTATTGGTCTAAGTCAGCTCAATGAGGACGTACTCTTGTAGCATCAATAATTGCCTGCTTCAAAAGAAAGAAGATACACAACTCAGAACAATCTTGTGCAGGTGTTTTAGATAGAAGAATTTGATGGGATTCAACTGGTTACACAGTTCAAACAAAAATCTGTTCTCTTATTGAATTTCTAGAAGCATACTGAAATTTATAATTTTCAATAAATTTCTATTAATAATTCATAAGTTATAACTAAAAACAAGAAACTACCAGAAGACTATTCAATGGTTCATTACTACACCAATTCATGATTCAAGAAGTAAAATACCAAGATTTTTGTAAGGAGTACTAGCCTTGAATGTAGTTTTGCTCCCAAAACCAAACTTAGGCTTTCTGTTTTCCACTGGCCTTAGTATCTGAAAAGAGCACATAAGTGTCTCATCCACAGTCATCATTGCTCCAGCATTGTCAAACTCTCCACAGTAGTTAGGAGCAGAAAAGATAGTCACAAGTTGTCTATTAGCAAAAAACTCATATCCATCCTCAACAACCTTCAAAAAGAAACACACAAGCATGTTATGCTACACTTGAACACTTCTAGCAATTGTATACTCAAAATTTGCAAAGGCAAATTCATATGAAACCTGGTGTGCTCTACAAATCAAGTCAATATCATGCTTTCCAAGAAATTCTGTGACCCTGCTAGCACCAAAGGTGTATGAAACTCCACGTTCATTCTCTCCCCAACCCTCAGTGTCTTTACTAGGATCAGACCACAAGAGATCACAAAGTAGACCACTCTCAGGTACTTCTGTTGGACGTGGCAAGCTATTTATCTGACTTAGACTGTGTAATTCAGGAGAGAGTCCTCCATGCATGCAGAATATTTTATCATCAATGATGGCTGCCACAGGCATGCAGTTGAAGCAATCTGCAAATATTTTCCATAGCCTGACATTGAATCTTCGTTTACATTCATCATAGAAGCCATAGACACGGTTTATGGAAGCACATTCATGGTTGCCCCTAAGAAGGAAAAAGTTCTCAGGGTACTTTATCTTGTAGGCCAAAAGAAGACATATTGTCTCAAGACTTTGCTTTCCACGGTCCACATAATCACCTAAGAATAAGTAGTTGGAGCGAGGAGGCAAACCACCATGCTCAAAAAGTCTCAGAAGGTCAGAATATTGACCGTGGATGTCTCCTGGTAACATAGTGAAATGAAACAAGATATTAGTTCCTTCCTTGCCCTACCTTATACTCATAACAAAGAGGCTTAATTGAACTTTTTGCCTTCCTGGTATTTCAATTATGTCAATTGAGTCTCTCATGTATAAAAAGTGTAAGATTTTAATTTAGCAACTCCAATTGAGCCAATTGAGTCTCTAGATATCACAATTATACAGTTTTAGTCCCTAAATACATCATCGGTCAGTGTCATATCAGTTTGATTCCATTTGAGTGAGAAACTAAAACTGCACAATTGGTTGTACATGGAAGATCCAATTAGCATAATTGAAACATAAAAGACTAAAATTGAATATGTACTATACTTGGAGATCTAATTGAAGCAACATGGAAGACGAAAATCACACAAAAAGCTTAAAACTCTAGCTTAATGCACACATGAATGTAGTATGTTGCCACTTACCACAATAATATGCCGCTATGTATTATGCAGGTGACAATTTCTATATAAAGTTTAACTTTAGAAACTGATAAAGCTCCATAACCACATTGGGTTAACTTGGATAAGCATCAGTTAATGAATCATCGTAAACAAAATCCATCATGATATACTTAACTTGTGAAGAAGCAAATTTCTTGTCTGATTATTTACAATTGAAAATCTACAATAAATTTGCGAAGAAACTAAAAGAGGCATATTCATCCCCTAAGTGTTGTGTCATTACATGTTCACTTCTTTTCTCGAATTTGACTTGACTAAAGTCGACAAACAAACTTCTATTTTTCTGGGTAGTTGGTATACATATAAAACTGTAAGAATATTTCAAGTTGAACTGAAGCAGCCAAGAAACTTAAATAGTGCATGATTCAAAACTTGTACAACAAACAAGAATCAGAAGTGACAACTTGACATTCTCAAAAAGTAAAATTTAACACATTCTAAGAATCTAAGTTATACAACATTCTAACATATTCTAATTGTTTTGGTTTCCAAGAGTATTCTTCTGACTATTCTCCACTTAACAGGTAAGAGATTTAACACTAATAACTATGTTAGGTGATAAAAAGATATCCGTTAGCTACATTAATTCTTTATCATACATGTAAATCTCAAGATAACCACATCCTTAAGAGACATGTGTTGCTTGAATTTAAGCCAAAACATGTTCTAAGATATTCTAATTTGAACATGATGCTCTACAATCAGTAGCACTGCAATATCCAACAATAATGTTTAGTTGTTCCATTTGCCAATAAAAGCAACCATGGACCGAACTATTTTCAGCTCAATTATTTTAACATAAAAAAAACTTACATATATATAATCAATCATCTTTACCTCTCACTTTTTTTTATCTTTTTTTTTAATACATATATATACATAAAAAACAGTTTTTTGAGCAATTAATAACTACAAACACCCCATATGACACTCGTTATTTCTTTCAACTTATCTTTTTTCTGTCACATCGAATTAATATCATACCTACAGTTTTCATTTTCCATTTCTCTGTTTCACTATGCCCATACATACGCGTTATCTTCCCATGAACAATATGCCTCAAAATCAAGGGGACAGCTTTTTGTTATCCCATATTGTATTCTAAATCATTTCCCTATTATTTATTATGAAACTAAAATCTCGAGGCCAATATCTATCCAAAAACCACATGGTTTTAAACTTATACAACTGAACTAGTGACAGTGTTGAATACTATGCATGAGATTATAAAATCTAGCATCAATGTCACCATTTCTTTCGCAGAAAAATTCAATCGTGTAAGAAACTAAAGAGCATATTAAATTAGAAGGAAAGAAAATGGGTTGGCAAATAGATACCACATATCTTAATTGGTGCCTCAAGTTCCAACAAATTGGGCTGCTTCATGAAGATATCTCTAGAGACCATACAAAGCTGTTTGATTTCTCCCTCTGAGAGCTGCACCTGTTTCCCTGGTCTCCCTCTGACTTGCAGCAGTCTATTGATGACGCCATCAAGAACCCCACGTTCCATTACCCTCAAAGACAACCAACCAAAGCAAAGAACAACAATGCAAGAAGGGAAAAACAAAGACCAAGAACCTTATTTTGTTGAGTCTTATATAAGTAGCATATCATTGGGACAAAAAAAATAGGGACATAACTTGAACTAAAATTAAGGAGGGAATCAATGCCTTGGTTTTTGATATGTAATCTTTTGAGGGTTACTTTTCGTTGTGTCTCGGAAACGAGTGGTGGCAGTTGAATTGTGAAGGACAAGAATATATTCGGTTGAGGAAAGAGTAAACTTTAAACAAAACTATTAGGCAAATAGAGACTCGTTGTGGATGGAAGAAACGAATGAAGAATATGTTTAAGGAAGCCATTGAAGAACAAAGTGGTGTTTCATTTACTGGTGTGAGTGATTACTGCTTCACTGAGTCTTAGTAGCACACAATGTTCAAAATATTCTTCATACTTTTTTTCTAACTATGATAAAGAATTTGTCGTACGAATGATAACAAATCATTTTTGATTGATTTTTTCAGAAATATGTTTTTTAGAGGCTAAATTGATACCAATTTATACTTTCAAATTCCAAAATAACCATTTACCCATTTTAATATTTAGAAGACTCAAATTTGAAACTTTTCTAAATAAATCTTAATTTAGTATCATCCATACTAGCAATATTTTGATCATTTTAGACTATTTTTATTATTTATTTGAATTTATTGAAATTTATAAATTTATAAATGTAATTAATAAATAAAAGTTATTAGTTTTTCTTTTCCTTGCACTTAACACCGTGTGGGGCCAAAGAAATCTATGAAACATTCGGAATTTAATCTTATCACAAATGTTATTATGCTCTGAGTCGACGCGTGAAAGAATTTTTTTTTCTTGGCTGTCGTTAATTGATATATTCTTTTAACTTCATTTTTAGAAAAATTGTTTGTGAAAATTTATTAGACTAATAATAGATATTATTACCAGTAAAATGAATAGTTATTCAGAAATTTAGAGACAACATGTTTGGAAAATAATATAAATTGAATATTTATTGGTATAAGTTATAGAGTTAGTACCTATCTGATTATGTCTTAAATAGTTTATTATTTATTAAAATCAAGTAATACATGTGATGAAATATCGATTAATTTTTAGTTTACATAAAATTTTATAAACATATTTTTATTTAGACCTTGAAGTCGATGACTAATTTCATTCTACGAAAAGTGTTGAAAACACAAAAACTCAACACTTAGAAGTGAACTAAAAAGTAAAGAAATAATAAGAATTAGAATAAATGAAATAGAATAAAGTTTATGTGTTTTGAATGGACATAAAATAAAAGATAAAAAAATCTCTATATTTAGTTGGATGACTGTACTTAACTAAATAGACATTATAAAAAAAACTTTTTTATATCTGTAACTAAGTAAAAGATAATGTATATTTTATTTGACTTTCTATAAGTATAATAGCGTGTATTGTTTTTAGAATTTTTTTTTTATTTAGCTTTTTACACTTCTTACTTTTTTTTCGAATAATTATTTTTCCGGCCTTTTTTACATCATAAACTACGCATTATTCATTATTCAATCTTTATTATTGTTATTTTTATTTTTCATTTAAATAAATAAAAAAAGCACCGAGCATCTCTTTTTTTTAGTTACTGAGAGTAAATTGAATTTTAAAAACCGAAGATTTATTTTATTATTTTTCTTAATATTTTTATTAGAATAATAATTTTCTTACCAATCATATTTTTTTTTAATTTAATCTCGTTTTATATACTATATATTATAGTTTTTTAATTTCATACAAAAATATATAAATATGTTAACTATGAATAAGATAATTCAAAACTTTACATAAAAGAAAATAGATGAACTTTTTATTATCACATAAATGAGATATAGATAAAGTTATAAAAGTAAAAAAAAATTAAAAAATACAGCTAAGTTCTTTTAATAAAAAAGATATCAATATGTGAAAACGATAATAGAAAACATGAAGATAAATAATTTTAATTCTCAAACTCATTATATTTTCAAAGAATAAATACTCTTAATACTTTTTTTATATTAAATTACATTCAAAAATTATCTAATAGAGAGAAATAAAAAATAATATTACTCATTTATTATAGAGATTTAGATAGAATCTTTAGTTTTTGTTATAAATTGTTTAATGTTATTTTTTGTATAAGTCAATTTATTAAAGAGTGTATTAGAGATTGAGATCTTGATGATTGATTGAGATTTATTTTTAGAATAAAATATCTTAAAAGAAATTATAAGATTAAAAAATAATAAATTAATTGATATTTTTAATTATATAAAAAAATAAATTATTTTCTAAATATATATTAAATTAATAAAATCATATTTAACAAAAACAATGTCTCTAAGAATTGATTCTAGTCCTTTTCATTTTATTTTTATTTTTTTGTTATTTGTCAAAGTTTATGTGTTTTGTACTTTGTTTAATGACATGTAATGCATTGGCGATTAATATACTTTGTTATATAAAAGTGTATATTAGATTGAGGAAAGCTTAAATCTTATTAGATAAAACTGTATGTTAGATTGAGGAGTATATAGACTGAGATGATGTTTTGGTTAGAATGTAATCCTATTTATTAAATAAAATCCTAACTCCAAATCCAAATGAGATAAAGAGTTAAAAAAATAGAAAATTGAGAATAAATATGAAATTTTAGGAAGATATGATAATTTTTTTTTACAGATTAATTTTAAATTGTAAAGAAACTAATTTTACTCTTTGAAAAAAAAGTGAGTATAAAAATGCAACTAAATATTGAGACAGATACAATACTAGTTATGTAGCCATATTTAAAGTAGAAAACTAATTAGCTTTGTATAGTCTCAATTTTATCTTCAAAGTTTCGTTCAAATTAAAGATTTAGACTGTCTGTTAGTGAGAGTGGGTAAAGAAATTGAGGTTAGCGTGGACTGAACAGTTTTGAAATTTCTTCAAAAGTGACTTCAGAATGATCTCTTGAAAAGTTAGATTTTCTAATATTGAAGAGTTTGAATGAACAAGTTATTGCATGTAGTCTCATTTTTAAAAAGTATTCACAGATAATAATTAATTCACCTAAATAATATATTTTTTCTTTTCTAAAACTAAGATGAATGGGGATAGTAAATTTTATTAATCACCCTTTGGTCCAGATCAACGAGTGTATGCTAGGTGGGGTGGCTTTGTGCTATAATTATGTTTTAATAATTTTTTTATCTCATAGTTAGGAAGATTTTTGTATATAATTCTCGTAACCAAGCTATTGTGCGATTGTTCCCTACTTGCTACTCCTTATTACTATTACTATTGTTTGTGTATAAATAAAACATATAACATTTAATATAAATAAAACGTATAAAAGTACTTAAAGCTAATCCGTTTACAAACAATAAATTAAACGATCATCTTTAAAAATGTTATAGGATTTGAAGACCACTCATACAACAATCTACTAACCCTACATTTTAACAAACCATTATATATCCCACGCCAAAGACAATATATGAGGAATGGGTCAAACTTTAATTTTCATCAAAATGGAGATTGAGTGCAATAATGATTAATCTTAGTAAAACTCAAACAAGAAAAATATAGATACTAATTAAACCTTGATAGTAATGCACCACCAACAATGCATTAAAAAATACACGCGCCATTAGAAGATAGGCTTGAACAACACTATAAATATGTCATGATATTGCTCTTGTATTAGCACCATAACTCAAAAAAATAAAACACAAAATGTCTTCCAAATACATGTCCCTATGCCTCCTAGTAATGCTTGGAATGGCCCTTTTGGTCACCACTTCCCTAGCTGATCGTCGTTTACTTTTAACGGAGGAATCCTCCGTGGAAGATGGCCATGACCACCATGACCACCACCACCACCCACCTAAAAAACACTGGCCTCCAACCACACAAAATGAACCTTCAAAAGTAGAAAAGAAGGAACATAATACAAAGGAGGATAGCCACTATAAGCCTCCTCACAAGAAAAGTCCATGGAAGAAGCATCCTCCTTTGGGAAACTAATCTAGCGATTGGTGAAGCTTCTACTCTTTTGTATGCATGCATGCACTCTTGTGAAATATATGGTTTAATTAGAGCCTTAACTCTTGGCTATTGAAATAAAGAAATTTGATGTTATTTACTTGTATTATTACGTTGGTGTCTGCATTCAATACTTTTGGCTTTGTCCAAGGAATGTATATGTGCATGCCACATGCATGCAATCACGTGTAATTTAATTTCCTTTTTTGTAATTTGCAGCTGTGTGAGAATTTGTTATTAATGAAATGAATTTGTGTTTTCTTTATCATTGATCTCGAGTTCCTTATGATGGTTTTGGCCTAATTCACATTTTTGTTTTTGTTTTCGGTTTTAAAAGCACATCATAGTTTTACTATCTTGTGTTTTAGTGTGTCTAATTTTTATGAAACTAAATTGTTGGCACTGGGTTTAAATAATTCAGGATTATCACTTTCTTACAATCTCAATCAATCTTTTCTAAATATTTATTTAAATTTTTTAATTATAAAAAATTAATTAATAATTAATTATATACTATATGGAGATTATAATGTCAATCACGAACAGAACTACCAAACAATTTCCCAAATCACACAAAGCTATTAAAAAAATTTAAAGAACCAAAATCAAATTTCTTTCTAATTTCAGACACGAAAAAATGTATGCTTAAGTCTTACTTTTATAGAATATTCTAAGTGAAAATTTAGATTAGCACATTTTTTTTCATTAAAAACATATTCAGTTTAACCAAAACCTTTAAAAATGACTTATATAATATAAATTGCTAAAAAAATAAATATTTAGTATCAGTAAAATTATCATTAACAAACCCAAACCTATACTTAATAACATCAAATTTTCATCACATATACAGGGGACTGAAAAATTATATACTAATATCTGCTTTTGAAAATTGATTCTAAGTTGTGAAAATTAAACCATAAAGTTTTAAATTAAATTTTAATTGGAGTGGTAATAATATATATATATATATATATATATATATATATATATATTAATTATAATTAAATAGTTTTATTATTAATCTACGTTTTTCATCTTTAATACACATAAAAACAAATAAATAGAAAAAAAAAATTGAGTTAAAGATTAATTGAATTGAAAAGATTAATTGGTAAATGAACCTTTCGTGGGAGAGGGAGCTCCATCTTCTCTAGAAAAGTAAATTAATATGATGAGGGACATTACGTCAAAAAGGCGTTCATAAAGAGAGGTGGAAAATAAAAATTTGAGCTTTCATTACAGTATCAGGCTCGCATAATTATAATATTTTATCATATATAAATACGAAACTATATAAATTTATATTATTAGATAATATTAATTTAAGCTATCCTGACTTAATAAACATTAAAAAATTATATTAATGTTGATCAATATTAATTAAATAAATTAAAAATAAATAAACTTAGTATTAATTAAGTTGACAGTAACTTAAATAAATATAACTAGTAAAAATAATTAAGATTAGTATCAGTTAAAATGATACCAACATTAATAAATATAAGAATAAATTAAAATTGACCTAATGAATAATAACTTAAAAAATTCATAAATTAAATTAAACTAACTTAAATTAGACCAAAATTAATTTAAATAAATATATATTAACATTAAATAAGATTATAATTATATTAATACTAATTTTTATATATTTAATTACGTTATTTTTTCCATTTTAACTTTGAGTTAAAATTACTTAAGCCGACTTCATTTAATTGGATAATGTAACCAATATCACAGTTAATTATTAGCATTCTTATAATAAATTTTTCAAGTATACTTATATCACTAATTATTGGAGTAATTTGATAATTATTTTTTCTCTACCCGCGTGTTCTCTTATATAATATTCACAACAACTAATATAATTTCATAACTTTTTGTAAAATATATTTAATTAACCCAATCATTAAATTGCAATTAACTAGATAAATTTTATCGTCCAATACACTGCATCGTTTTAGAAGACTTAAGTCTACACCTTAGCATACTCCATAATTCCCTATTCTTGTTTTCAAATTACTTGCAAAAATATAATAATTAATTAATGAAACACAAACATATAAGCTACCTATAGCTTATATCCATAAACTAATCCTTAAATGTATCATCTCTCATAATGTTATTTTGAAACTTTTGGTACAAATATCTTGTTTGCTTGTGAGAGTAACTAAAGAAATTGAGGTTAAAGTCACGTACCTTCTAGAGTAAGCCTTTTAGGATATACATACATATAATTAAATAAGTTTTTAAAGAGTTAAAATTAATTTATATATAAAATAAAAATTAAACAAGTAATATAAAAGAACTTCTACAAATTAGATAATACATATAAGTTAATTTTTAACTTTTAAATAAATTTGTTTTATTTTCTGTCTGTATTTTCTTTTTCTTGTAGAAGTATTTAGAAAAAAAATATGTCCAAACATACCCTTTACTAACAAGTTTTGCAACCTATTTAACTAATAGCTTTTGAATTTTCTTCAAAACAAAATGACCTTGAGCAAAGAATAAGCTTGTGATGTTTGCAGAGTTTGAGTACACAAGTTATCTTTTTATGTTTGCATGCAGCTATTTTAAAAAATATTCACAGGTAATAATGCAAATGATGATCCAAACTATTTCTATATTACATTATATACATAACAATAATCAGAAACAATATATAGGTTAGGATCCAAATACTTTTTTATTAATATATTCTTTTTTCGCTGAGATAAAAAAAACTGTGAATATCTTTCAATAATCTTGCTATTTGCAACCGAAACCTAATAAAAATTATAATTTTTTAACTATTTAAAGAGTAATTAAAAAAATTACAATGACGGATAGGCTGCATTAAAGGTTACAATAAGAAAAAAATAAATAAAGACCCGCTCTTATCGAATAAGAAATATATAATATTTACTCTTTTTATTATACAATAACAATGACATTTTTTATATATATCAAAAGAAAATAAATATGTATTAAATAAATACAATAAACCCGTCATGGTTATTTTTAGTTATTTTAGAAAAATATAAATATTTAAAAATTATACATGATTTTCGTAATTAATTAGAAATAAGCTTTGTTTTTATGATGACTCTCGTAAGGTACTAAGATAAATTCACAATACTAAAAGAATGAGGGGTGAAATTAGAAAAAGCCGGGATGCGAATAAGCCCATGTACTCTTAAATTTGGACAACCGTATGGCCCAAAAAGGCTGGGCCGGATATCCATTGGGCTTGCGAAATCTATTTTCTATGGTACATCTATTAAACAATTAAATATTTGATGATATTGCAAAACACTTCAACTAATAGTCAACTCCTAATTATTCTTTGATTTGGAAAATTTTTTTATCAGTGATTTGATGGTTAGCTTATAATGAGAATACTTGGAGCATTTGTACTTCTCTTTCAAAATGTTAGCCAAATTCACTTAATCACGGAAGGTGGGAAGCATAAACAATTAAGATTAAATCATGGGTTTCTACTAAAGACCAAACTAATCATGCTAATCCTATTTTAAACAAAAACCCTAATTTGGTTCCATTTCCCTTGACTTGACCTATTACTAAATCATGACCATCAAATTTCTAACTAATATTCATGAATCACATGGCAATTAGATCTTAGTCATAGATATATAATATTCATACAAGTATATAATATTAATCTCATTCGTTTTTACTCAATGCAACACTTTTTCGTTCACTTTGAATTCATAACATAAGATAGAAAATATATGAAATTCTTGAGCCAACAAAATTGATATTTTCCATTTTAAGACCACTGAAACAAGAAACCAAGAGAAAATGGTAGAAGATTAATACGGATAGAATAATCAAGATGAACCCACGTGATGATTAAAATTCAAAACAAGTCATGAGATTTTGGATTCTGGTCCAAGTATCCAACCATTTTCTGAGTTAGAAAAAATAAATGAATTGGCAGAAGAAGCTTCTTTTGCCTCAAAATTGGACTCTAAAACTTGACCAGGAGTTTAATATATATTACACTAACGAAGTTTGGAATTGATAACGTTTTTGGACATTCCACCAACTTAGTGAGGCTCTTTCCTTGCCTTTTCCATTTTCATTTTCTTTGACATATTGCTAATCACATCCTATTCTTTTTTCTCCTTTCTTGCTTTTTTTAATTCCCTATTCCACAATTAAATATAATATATAAATAAAGTATAAACATTATTTTATAAATCATTTGAATTAGACATAAATATATTTGTATCATGTTATTTTATAATCAATTGAATTAGACATAAACATATTTGTATTATCTGTACGTGGAATACTCAGACAATTATTCAAAATATGCAGATAATCACTTGAGTGTTTTTTATGAACTATATCCATTTGAGTGTTTTGTTTTTGAAGTAAATAGTTATTAGTTATATAAGTTCACGAGACAAACCTAGCCCCCTACCATGGGAAGATAGGCATGCCACTTGTTTTGAACAAAGATACTTGTCATGAAAAGGAACAATATATAACGTCATAAACCATGTTGAAAAAAATACAAGTGTTAAATCAACATGGGACCCTAGACCATGCATCATCCATACAAGTGTTAAATTCTGTCATCACTTTTTATGATCCTTATCGTCATAAAAACTATCACATAAAAACACTATTCTTTCTTTTCTTGCTTCATCAAACACAAGTTACTTCATAAATCTGGAAATTGGTCAAGAGTCTGAAAATTTTGCACCTCGTGCGTGGTTACGCGTGGCTACGCGTGGCTTAAATCGTGCAAAATTTGGCCTTACAAATTGACTTAAAATGCTATGATAACTAAATCAATAGTCAACTAATCTAGAAAAGTAAACTCGTACTTGATGAATGTTTAAATTGCACTGTTTATTATTTCTTTTAATGTTAGAAATTATAATTTTTAAAGATGCAGTACGTTATATTTTATTGCATGAAAGACAAGTTTTCCTTTGTATAACTTTCATGAATTTAATACTCAAATTATTGGTTTCAATTCTTCACCCAGTTTTCATTTCGTTTGAATTTAATACCAATGAGTTAAAGTCCCACAAAAAAGACAACCAAGTTTCGAAATTTTATATCTAAAGGGATGAATCTTTGATTGTCAAGTAGAGAATATACTCTTGGGTATGTTTAAAATGATATTTTAAAATGAAAAAAAAAGATAAATTTTATTTTTAAATTAAGAGAAATTATATAAAATTTATAAACTTATGCTAACTTTTTTTATTTTATTTTTTCACTATAAAAATCATCGAATTGTTTATAGAATATTTACTGTACATTAAAAAATTACTTTCTTTTATTTGTTTCCAAATTTATCCTCAAGCATATTCCTAGCACATACCTAATAAAAGTCTCACATTCAACAGTAAACGTTTAAAGTAAGTCACATATGCCAAGAGAATGAAGAAAGAAAATCAAGAAACTCATTTGTATTATTAATACACATGAATCTCTTATGGAACCTTGCAATATACGAAACAAATAGAAACCTTGTAATGAATTATATATTTATAAAAAGAAAAAAAAGGAGAGAGAGACAAGTGTTATCTACTACGGCTTTTCCTTTTATGTATATTCACAAGACAGCCAAAAAGAAAAGGTCCCAATTACATATTTTGAACTTAAAAGGGAAGAACAAAAACTGAAAGATCAACTCAACCAATGTGATTTGATCATTCTAAAATGACATTTTATTATATGAGAATGTTTTTTCCACCAAAATGACAAAACAGAAAACAAAATTAATAACATAAAAAAGTCAGTTGTAAGACTTAGGGTCTCAAAAGAAATAAATGAAAACAAAAACATACCAAATATAACTAAATAAATAGAGACAAACATGAACAAATAGGAGTGAGTTGAACGAAGCAAAACTTGTATAAATATTTAACAATTAGGGTTTACTAATGATCTTAAGTACCATGGTAAAAAAAAAAAATAGGAAACATAAAAGTAAACAATAATAATAAGAAACAGCTTGAGCTGATTTGGTGCAACATATGAAAGATTAAAAACAATGGTTGTTGTTCTGCACTATAATCTGATTCACCAACTACATCTAGCTTCACCAGAAGACATCATCAACAACTGTTCCAAATACTCTTCTCCCAAGTCTTCCAACACAACCACGTTCTCTACCCTAACACCATCACTCTCTTCATTCTCTTCCTTCTTCGTCTTCTTTGCAGCCATTTTCCGTCCCAAGGAATGTCTCCTCTTCAAGGCCACAACGGGAGAGCACCCTTCAAGCTGCGAGAGCGAGCAATCCATCTCTCTCAGCGACTCCTTCACCTTCTCCACCGGAAAGTTAAGCACCGCCGCAGAGCCTCGCATGGCAAAGGCGGCTTGGTCGTACGCCAGCGCCGCCGCCTCGGCGTTGTCGAATGTTCCAAGCCATACCCTTATGCCGTGTCGGGTAGAATCTCTTATCTCTGCGGCGAACTTCCCCCATGGCCGTCTCCGCACACCACGGAAGCTCTTGCTAGGTTTATTGCTACTACTATTGTTGTGTTGTGAATTGAGCTCTTCTTCTTTGATGATGAGTTTGCAGGAGTTTGTTCTCTCCTGATACGAGGTGATCATCCCGTAGAGAAGCATCTCTTCGGGATCGTTTTCGTTGAAAGGGAGATGGTGATGAGGGGACCCCATTGGGGATTCTGAAGAGTTTGATGAATAGAGAATGGAAGAAGAATCCATTGAAGATGATGAAGAAGGGATACCAAGTAACAGAGTTGCTCTGTTTTCGCTTATATAGGCAATGAAATTTATGAGTCAACACCTATACCTACTTCACACTTCCATAAATAAACTGTTAAATCCACTTCATTTATATATGATGTAAGAATTGGATGCATGAAAACTTTCAGGGAACATTTTTGAAGAAAAAAATATGATCTAATTACAGGTTATTAAATGTTAGATAAAATTATTGTATGAAATAAAAATTATTTCAATTATTTAATATAGTTATAATTAATGTAGGATTAGAAAGTAAAATCACTAATTAAACTGAAATCTTACAGCAACTGATCTACTGATATATAATGGAAGATATGTATGAAATTATTAATAATAAATATTGTTAAAGTGTTTGTATGAAAGAAAAAAAAAGTTTATTATTATGGAATCAATCTCAATACCCTATATATGACCAATTGGATGAAGCTGATGGTGAAGGTGGCATAGGATAAGAGTTAGTGTAGAAAAAGATTGAATGAATTGGTGTAATCTTGACTTGTCTTTCCTTTTTCTTAATAAAAGGTGATACCGTTGGCTATCCCCAAACCCTGTTTCCTATACTCTATTTTCATATTCTTCTTTTTGGAGGACAGAAAGTGATTAAAAATTACCACAGAAATTCTCATTTATAATATTCATACTTGTAATAAATTAATGAAACAAAGTGTGTTGATTGTTTTGGGGTGGAGTATTTTCTTAAGAAAAATGTTATTTAGTGTAATTTAGTTTTGTATCATCCTTTATGGAGATTGCAAGAAGAAAAATATGTACATGAGATAAAAATAACTAATGTTGAAAACAGAGAGAAAATAATATTATAAAAAGTCATATATAACGCACACATATATACTCATGAATGTATGTATGTACCACCTAAGAAGGGTATCATAATTGTTCTTGGAAAAGAAGACTAAACAATCATAATGTTGGTAAAAAAGCTCCAAATAATTTATTTTATGGTAATAGGTTGATCCTTTATTATTTTCAATGTTAAAGTTTATTCATATTGAAAAATTATAATAAAAAGGTTCAGAAAGTTATTGATGTTGATGCTTGAAATGTTAGAAAATGAAGTATACATTATAACTGTGAGAATAAAGGGAAACATATAAGTCAATGAAGATAAGAAAATATTACAATATAATTTAAAAGCCAAAATTATCATAACATTTGTTTCTTAATTTGTTAGTTTTTAAAACAAATGTAGAATGGAGATTATTTTGAACATGCAAATAAGGTTTATTCATATACCTAATAATCCTGTTTTTTTTTTTTTTGTCAGCACTTAATAATTTGTTACATTAGAAAAAAAA
>Ga0209489_102919_pt1 | contig 34094 bp, 15 predicted proteins | sample SiratrowhiteBW_FD_187527 | JGI IMG/M metagenome (GOLD analysis project Ga0209489, IMG submission 187527) | Root nodule microbial communities of legume samples collected from California, USA - Siratro white BW (SPAdes) (version 2) | ecosystem: Host-associated > Plants > Roots > Nodule | place...
TTTTTTAATTTTTTTTTTTTTTTTTTTTTTTTTTTTTTTTTTTTTATCAGTTTTCTTCTGCTGCAATTTCCCTGTCGTAGTTCTATCTGAAAGAGTTATATGCCCAAACCGAATTGATGGGTTACCAACTGAATGATAATATGATTCTTGCCATCAAGTAAAGATCTAATTTTGCTTCCTTGAGCCCATAATATGTGGAAATTCAGAGGAAGAAACATCTTCACCTGGCCTTCTAATTCATATAGTATTACTCTATTCACGATTTTATAAGATCTCCCATGTTGATAACTTTTACTTAGCCATATTTATCATCTCTTTACAAGTCACCTTTACGTGGCCTTGGATTTCAAGTATACATTTTGGATGCTGTATACTTAACTTTTGGTTTAATCATATCATAAAAACTCACTTTTTCTTGTCTCTTTAGTTCATATTCCTATTTAATCATCATAATAATTGCTGTAAAGGTTCAATACTTATTATGTTGTGTTGTTAATTGGATTTTTGTCAGAGACTAGTGAAGTTGCCGTAGAGAAACCAATTGAAGGATCTGTGAACCGAGGTGAGTTTGTTTGTCATTGTGATACTTTATTTCTCTTTATGCATTTCATATGCTGGCATTACGTCCTAATTCCCACGCCTTCACTTTCTTCTTCAGATGCTGTCCTTGCGAAAGTTGCCACTGAGAAGAGATTGTCACTAATCAAAGCATGGGAAGAAAGTGAAAAGTCAAAAGCAGAGAACAAGTAAGAACTTGCACAGTAGAAGGGTGGCAAAGAAGCTTTGCATAAAATATTGTTACATTCCCTTTTCATCTCAAATAGAAACTGACCTGATCTTTGCCTGTTTTTGTACTGCACTTGGCATTGGAAAACATTAGAAGTTTGAAAAAGATTTGTAAACATGGAGTTCTAATCATTTGTTTTGCCAAACTAGGTTGTTAGTTAACATCAAATGTTCATATTATTTCATCATAGCATTTAGTTCTTTTAAGCCATTTAACGAGTTTTCTTCAACTAATTTATATGAATTTGATGAGCAGGGCTCACAAAAATATTTCAGCAATTTCAGCATGGGAGAACAGTAAGAAAGCTGCAGCGGAGGCTGAATTGAGAAAGATAGAAGTAAGAGTTTGTTTTATTATCAGTTTTAAGAAATTATTTGTAGTAATTGTAACTTATTATCTAGGTACTTTCTGAAATTGTGTTCATATAATTTTTCTTTTAGGTACTGCTATTAAACATTTTTTTTTATCTTCTGAATTGAAAAGAAAAATGAGCAAACAAGTTTCCAGCACCTACCCTCTCAGAAACTGAAAGAATAAGGGTTTGGAATTAACCATTTCTTACAATAGAAATAGAACAACCACAATTAAAAGTACTTTTATCCTTGTTCTGGAAAGTGATCTTATATTAATGTTTCAGCTTCCCACATTATTACTTTTACAAGAAGGCAATAAGAATATTCTGTCATAAATAATGTTTATTCTAGAGTCAACTTAAAAGGGAATGTAAGCACACTCTAATAATGAGTGTGTACACACACCTTTGGAAGATAGAGAGAGATTAGAAGAAAAAAAGTGAGAAGTGATTCGAAATAAGAAAGAGAATCAATAGAGATAAGAATTTGGATGTATATAATTTAGGTTTGAAAGAAAAATACACCAAATTCTAACATGCCTTGTGAAAAGTAAAATAATTTTTCCAATTCTCATGTCTAAGCTAAGCTAAGACTCGTTGAACTTGGCAGAGATGGAGAGGAAAAATTGACATTTCATTTTCACTGTTTGTGAGCAGGAACAACTGGAGAAGAAAAAGGCAGAATATGGAGAGAAGTTGAAAAACAAAATAGCTACAATCCACAGAGAAGCTGAAGAAAAGAGGGCATTTATTGAGGCCAAAAAAGGGGAAGATTTCTTGAAGGCAGAGGAGACAGCTGCAAAGTACAGGGCAACTGGAACAGCCCCAAAGAAACTCTTCCGTTGTTTCTAATAAGCCTGCTCATCTACAAAAATGTAGCATTACTATTATTATTGCTATTCCTGTTATTATTTTCTTTGATAGTTTATAGCAGTGCATGTGTTGTTTGGTTGTCTTTTGGTGAGTTGTAGTTCATGTTCATTTATTATTGTGTCCATGGTGATACGTTGGAGGTGTGTATATAAGAAATACTTTGTCCTAACAAGAAATTGAATTGTTCAATTTGGGTAATACCAATTTGTTGTACCATTATGCCACTAACCTATCTCATTAGCTCACCAGTCCTTCTGCCTCATTGACAATATGTTGGTTGATAAGGATTAAGTTTCATGACCCAAAAGTACAATTTTGTTCTAAAGTTGACTTTGTCGCCACGCTAATAAATAAGTTTGATGATAACAACTCATTCGTAAGTGAACTTGGTGTAAAAAATATATCAAATCAGGACATTGCTAGTATTTAAGTAAATAAATGACCATAATCACAACATAATGCTGTGTTACTAAAATTCAAAATGGAAACCTGTTTACTTCAAAAGAAAATAGTTGAGACAACTTATTTTTCAACAAAATATTTAATCCAACAGTTTAAAACAAATTTGTCAAGTCATGTCAACACCAATTCTTTCTCATGTGACAATTGAATGCTCAGTACTTATGTGAATCAAAGAACACAACCAACAAACGCCAGCATATACTTTTAAATAGTAGCAACAACTGAAGGACATGGCTAATGTCATTAACTCTGAATCCATTCATGTTTAGTTTTAGCTTCAGTCATCAAGTAGAAGGCAAACTTGAACTCCAGCAACTATTCCTCTATCTATCTTTTTCCCCTCTTCACCAACTATTGAAACCCAGCTACATGGCTAGTGCATTTACAAAAATGAAGAAATCATAAAAGGCAAAGAAATTTTTCTGTCAGTTCAAAGATTGTCTTTCTCTGGAGAAGAGATATGAAAGAAACTATCTTGGTCACATGTAGCATCAAGGAGATTCAAGAAATTATCATTCTGTCCCAAGAATCCAACATCACCATCAGACAAAAGTAGTAGGTGCTTTAGTGCAGAATCTGAAGTATCAAGAAATTCATAATTGCCTGAGTCAGACCCAGCTGGGTCATCAAGCTTTGGTTTGTAGCTACTTATCTGTTCATGAACCATGTTCACATCCTCAATGCGTGGAATGAGGCTACTAGTTCCATTGTTCTTCACCTGCAATGACACATCTGAACAAGACTCCAGTTTAGATGAGGATGAAGGATGTGAGACAGGACTCTGACTCACAACTCCTTCCTTTCCCTTGACCATGCGAAATGACTTTCCAACCTCAGAATGCCAAAGATGAAGAAAGTGATCAGGGCAAGTTGAGTTCGTTGGCCATGAACTGAGCAACGAGGATTCCATTGACAACCTTGCCTCTGCCTCAACTCTTACACTTTCCCATTGTACCATGTGCCGCGTAGAAGGAGATTCAGACTTGACAATAGTTTGATCCAGAATCAGACATGACTGTGTTTCTCTTAAGGGATGACATGATCCAAGGAGACGCTTCTTTAGATGGGTGTTCCAATAGTTCTTAATCTCATTGTCTGTTCTTCCAGGTAACTGAGATGCTATAGCAGCCCACCTAAAAGAATGCACGGTTCAAAGTGAATGTAATATCAAGGACTAATGCAACCAAATATCAAAGTATTAGCATGAGAATATGTAAGTCTTTTGGTTACATTATCATTATCATATTGGGAAACTTAAAACTCCTCCTTTTCCTTAAGTTTTTAATTAGTACATTAAGGATCCATAATGACAAGAGGATTAAGACAAATTGCAACAAGATGAGAACATTGAGCATTGAAACAGAAACAATATCCATTGGAAGTAAAGTGACACATTTTTTGAAGCATGCAACATGTTTTCTAATTATTAAGCAGCTTTTGAGTAAAATAAGCCTTTGGGACCAAGAGGGTTTGGGTATATGCATGTGTATAGTACTATTGTCTGCATATTGAATTTAACAGGCAAATGGAAGAATGTGGTACCTGTTGCCAAGCATGCCATGGAGTTGAACAATTGTACTTTCTTCTTCACTGGTGAATGGGCCACGCTTGATGCCAGGGCGCAGATAGTTTATCCACCGAAGCCGACAACTTTTTCCACATCGTAAGAGACCTAGTTGGAAGCATACATCAATAATTTATCCATTTTTGTAAATTATAACCATGTCTGCAACTCTCTCCTTTCAGTTGACCAATATTTTACACCCTCTGCATATCAAGCTTCAAATCCTTCCGCAAACACAAATTTCAAAAACATTTTTCAAGGGGAAAGTGCAATTAGATCAAAATAAAGTTTTATGCATATGCCAACAACTTAGGTTATGAGAAGTACTGGATGATAACACTATTCGATTGTTTTCAATGGACCATTTCCATGAAGGACTGTACTTACCCACCCCACACTCCCAGAAGAAAAAAGTACTATAACATGCAGAAATCGGTGGCACGAGAATACAACAAAAATCAAAAATAGGATTTTCCTCATTCTGAAAACAGGTCACAATGAGCTTGGAGTTTATTCCAGAGAAAAAAAAAATGAAAATTTCAGCCATAGGAAAAAAGCTCTACTCTTCCCTGTCTTCAAAACTTTCAAAAAAGGAAAAGAAAAACAAAATACATAAAAGTACTCCTACTTTACAAAAGTAAGGAAAAAGAGAGTGATAAAAGAAATAAGAAAAGAAGAAATGATGAGAAAGTGCACCTGCATGTTTGGGAAGTGTACGCCAACTTCCATGACCATTCTCCTTGATGTAGTCAACCAAGGTCTGGTCTTCCTCAGGAGTCCAAGCTCCCCTTTTGACTCCATGTTTCTCACAACAAGGTGCTTTACCCATCTTCACCACTCATTACCACACCCCAGCAATAATTAATACCACCGCTTTGGTTTTTTTTTTTTTTTTTTTTTACTTTCTGCTTTTAATAATAAGCTTGCACTTGCACACGGTGATGACAATAACAATTGGGTCGGTCAGGGTCTACTCATGGTAACCAAAAAGGGAAGAGAGAGAGGGAGAGAGGGATGTGAAAAGTGAGAGGGAAAGGAAAGAAAAGGCTAAATATTTAATGCATGTGTGTGTAATAGGACAATGGGGCGGCTTAGAGAGGTCCAAGACACATAGAGGGTCACATTTATAAGTAAAAAAACATACATACCCTTGTAAAGCAAAGTGGTGTGGTTCTTAATGGCATGAAATAGAGATAAGAAGGTGAGAATGTGAAGAAGAGAGAAGGGGTGTGCGGAGAGTAAGGGTCACAGGGAAGCCCCACTGAGGGGTCAGATATTGGTGGTGTTTTGAAGGTGCAAAAGGGTTGCAGAAAACGAGGGAAGTGATGATGATGATGATGGAAAGGAAAAGGGTGCATTTGAGTGCATCATCACGTTGAGTGCAATGCAGCTGTGTGTGAGGGTGTTGTGAGGGTCATTTCTTTCTGCAGAAAGAGAGTTTCTGTGAGTAGAAAAGATGGAGCAGTGGAAGAAAAGAAAAGACAGAGAAGAGAAGATATGAATGAGGGAGTGATGGATGGAATTGGAACGGTGAAATGAAAACAATATCCAATGAATGTTTATTGGTTAAAGGTGAAGATGATGTGAACGAGGTGCATTTATGTCCCGAACTGCCCCAACTAGTCAAACCTTGGTCAACATCCCTTCCCTTCTCCTCATATCATTTTCCTCCTTTATTTCTTTTTCATTGTAATTATCTATTCATCAAATTTAAATTTTTATTCTTAAACCTTATAACAAAATAAGGTTATAACAAACTCACTTCATCTTGGTTTATTCTAGACGAGTCTCATTGAATCATCTAGTTTTTTTCTAATGATAAGTTCTTATAAAAGTTACAAATTTCGCACTTGAGTATTTTAATAACTTTAATATATGATTATTGAATTTAATTTTATTTTTATTTTTAAGTAAAAAACACATTTTCAAGATATCTTAACATCACATGGGAATGTTTCAACAAAAATGAATCTTAAATTTAATATTTTTATTCAAACTTAGGTAGAAGATACTCTTATCTACTCTCTCCTTTCTTATGCTTATTTTCTCTTATTATAACTTTCATGATTTCATATGTAAGATTATTGGAATTTAAGGTGAACAAACATTAGATTCTAGTTAATGTTAATGAGATTATAACATGATAAGTTTATATGTGTTGGAAGAAAGTTTAATAATCTTAATTATCTTTGTGGTAGTGAAAATGGTTGGCCTGAGTCAGAAAAACAGTTGGAGAGTTTTCTTTATTTATCTTAAAAAGGCGCGTCACTTTATGACAATTAAAGTGACAATTAAAATTGGTACTGTTACTATTCCGATAAAAGCAATAATATTGTTCTGTGTCTCAGTCTTTTTTCTGATAGAGACAGTATTTTATATTTATCAAAAGAGAAAAATACATAACTAATTATGACTTATCTGAAGTTACCATTATAAATAAATAACAAAGGTTATAAGAGTAAAACTGTACATTTTATTTAACTAGTTAATCCTAATCTCTAGATCTAAGTATCAATCTTAGCATTGGAGTGTCTTCAATACCTTTTGCTAGATCTGAGTATTGACTCTAGCATTGAAGTGCTTTCAATACCTTTTGCAGGTACCTCCTACTTGTTCATATCCATCCTTGAAGACACAATACTAAAAAGATAATAATCTTTATAAGAAAATATTTTTTATTGAGTAAATATTACAAAAATCAAATTAGTCATGAAAAAACATAAAATAATAATTCTTCTTGTAAATGATATCAATTTACTATGACGGGATTAGATGGATCAAGTAACATTCAAATTAAATTATAGTGATTAGGTTGTTATGTTCTTAAATAGAAAAAATTGGACTCTAACTAAAAGCTATAACTTTTGATCTAATAATAAATATTTAATCTAACAATTATTACAAAACTTAAGATGACAAGTTCTATTTTCATTAAGTTAATTATTTAAAAGAAAATTAGTGTGATAATATAATAGAATATTTCAATCTCTAATAAAATAATTACTACTGAAAAGATTGTTGCATATGTTTATAACTTTTGACCTAATGTTTTTTCATAAAAAAATAATTAAAAAAATAGATTTAAAACACTCAATAAACATTTAATATGAACTTAATTAAACTGTTTTTTTTAACAGAAATACAGAAGTAAAAATTGCATAAAATAACCATTACTTCATTCAGATAAAGGAATTCAACTAAAAAAATATATAAAAAATAATACTTAATAAAAAATTATAATTACATTATTTTAATTGAAGGTTAAAAAAATTAATTAAAAAGTATACAAATTATAAAAATTTAATCAACCAAAATTTTATTTAGAGTTCAATTAAAAATACTTAATTTCATTTGATTAAAAATGTTTAAATTTATTCTTTATTAAAACTTAATTAAAATAGTAACAATATAATGAAAGAATAAAGGATAAGAATATTATTTTTTATTTTTTTAAAATTAAACTCTTCAGTTTTCTCATCTTTATAAAAGAAAGAACAAACCATTTTTAACATGTAATTTATAGACAAAAATAATAAAAAAAATTTAATGAAAAAAATTAAAATTTATACAAAAATTAAAAAATATAACGAAATAAATAATTTTACTTTCCCAAATTCAGATCTAAATATCAGAATTTCTAAGTGCTGATATTCCTACCAACATCCATAAACAACAAAGATTATATCTCTTCACAGACAGATCCAATAAATACTAACGAGCAAGGAGTATACCTAAGCTAAAAAACTTTTTTTACAGAATAAGAAACTCATTTACAAAACACTCTTACTGACTTGAGCGTCGGAGAGTCTTTCACAGGTACTCCCCCATTCGGTTCAGCGAGCAAGGAAACTAGGCCGGATAGGAGTCGGGAAGGCGACGACATCTCCAACTCGATAAGAACAATATTAATTGTCCTACAATGAGATTAGATGGATCAAGTAACAATTAAGTTGAATTGTGGTGATTAGGTTGTCATGCTCTTAAGTAAACAGAATTGGACTGTAACTAAAGGCTATGGCTTTTGATCTAATGAGAAATACTTAATCAAACAATTGATACAAGAGTCAAAATCACAAATTCAATTTTCAATGAGTTAATTATTTAGGAAAAAATTAATGTGGATAGTACAATCAAAGAGTTCCATTTCTAGTAAAATAATTACTACTAGTTGCATATATTTATAAATTTTGATCCAATAACATGATTGTTATTTTCATAAAAGATTAATTAAAAAATAATATATTTTAAACACTCGATAAACATTTAACATGAATTTAAGTAAACTGTTTTTTTACTTTCTTTTTTACAGAAATGCAGAAGCAAAAACTACATAAATAACCATTACTTCATTTTGATAAAAGGAATTCAACTAAAAAAACATAAAAAATAATACTTAATAAAAAAATTTCTTTTGTGAAGATCTTGACCTAACTGTAAAAAAGAAAGACAAGTGCGAATAAAATTTCTCTTGAAAAAAATATGAAATAAAATACAAAAAAAAGCAGTCATTATTTTTTTCTTTAAAATAAAAGAGAAAGGAAGTCTGCAATATAATGATTACAAGAGACATTGACCATTTTTTTAAAAGGAAAAAATAAATATATTTTTGTAAATACATCCTCCTTTGAAATTTTATAGATACATTATCTTTTGAAATTTTGTACATATATCAAATTTTTATACATATATTTTTTTAAAAAACCTTTTGTATATATATTGGCATTGAAATTTTTTTATAAATACATTCTCCTTTAAATATTTGTGAGAAAAAAAAACATTTTTGAATATATATTCTCTTTTAAAAATTAATACTTATTTTTCTAAAAAATAATACATTTGAGCATAGATTATAATTGAAAAGATAAAAAAAAAATCAGAAAAATAGAATGTAGAGCATTCATTCATGCATATCATTAAATAATTAAAAATAATTTCGAGGATCCATTATGAATTACCAAAATTAAAAAATTTTGAAATTTAAAACATAGATTTCCATGCATCTATATATGCATTCACAAAATGTTTTATGTATTTTTCTAGCATATGCATTCCCAAAAATTTCATTTATATATGCATTCTAAAAATGTTTTTTGCACGCATTCATATTAAAAAAAATAAAAATAAATCTAAAAAAAATCATGCATTTCTAAATGCAGTTTCTCATAAAAAAGTATTCATTTAGAAATACATTATATATGCATTCATAATTTTCTCATAAAAGAAAAGTTCATTCAGACATACATTATATATGTATTAAAAAAAACCATGCATTTATAAATGCATTTTCAAAAACAAAAAGTTCAAAATTTTATAAATGCATTTTGTCACAAAAAATTAATTAAGTTTTAAAAAAAAATGTGGTAAGTCAGTTGTTTATGGATCATTGAATTCACTATATTGTGAATAATATAATGGGATCATTAAATCAAAATGTTTAATAAATGTAAAGATTGACTTTTCAAAAGAAACATTTGCATACAAGGTGCTTGTTAGAAATTTCCAAACTTCCTAAAGTTACAAAGCTCCCCAAAATTTGTATTTGCCCAAATGGTTACCATTACCTACAAATTTTTTCATTGGGACAGAATGTCTGTTGACCGATCTCCTATCTCTATACTTCAAGAGTATTAAAAAAAAAAAATCAAAAAGTAGTCTGTTAGATTGAAAACCCAAAAGGGCCATTTAAGCAAAAGATAGGACAATAAAAAAAATGATGACACGTGTAGCAAGTCATTAATTTTGTTACATTGTTAAACTCTTTGAAAATCAAGCGATCATGATTCAAAATGATATATGACCATGTTTTTTCATCCCCAAACACTTTTACACATACTTTGCATTCTCTTTTAGCCAAAAATAAAATTTTCTTTCAAAATATCCTAAGCAAGGATCATTAACATGTCGAAACTCAGTCTAAGATCCCAAGGATGAAATTCATAAAAAAAAAGTGTGTGAAAAGCTCTTAATTCATAGAAAGAGTATTATCAGAAATGAATGTTCTACATCAGAAACTTTTGAAAAATAAAAGAAAAAAAAGAATGGTAGAAAAGAAGAAGGAAAAAAGGAAAAATATAGAAAAAAAAGCAAAAAAAAGTCTAAAAAAGGAAAAAAAAGAAAAGGAAAGAAAAAGAAGTATGATGATGGAAAGCTCATTAAAAAAGGATGTTGATTGCTTACAATATTGGTTGATTATCCTTGTTAAACCTCTCAAGCCCACAAATAATTTTTGAGCCTTTATATCCTTTCCTTTACAATCCTGTAACCTCTAGCTACATTACAAGCCTAATAAAGTCAAACGTGGTTGTAATGATTTTTAGAAAGTTTAGCTTTGTAACAAGAGTACGTGACAGACAATATGTGTTAAAAAGAATGAAAAAGAAATGAAAAAGAAAAAAATGAAAGAAAAATGAAAGATGTCTACTAATTGCCTTTCTCAGAAAAGAGTCATCTATACACAAGTCAACTGAGATTGAGATATCAGAAGTAAAGGGCAATCCGATTTCAATACCCTTGTTTTCCCTCACATATATCACACATACCAATTGGGACAATCTAATTTCCATCACCTTTGCCTTCCCTCATCTTAAATTTGGTTTCATTCATATCTTGTTACCTCATTTTTGTCACCTTACCAAGATAGTAATTTTTCACACAAATCTCATCATTCCCCATGTACATACAAACTGGGGCAGCTTGCATTAATTGTCTTCCTTTTAGGACTAACCTTTTACACTACCCTTATTTTCTTTCAGAGCTTAAAGCTCACATAGCCAATCCATCACACCAAAACTGGAACAATCCTGTTTGAAGATTTGCTCTCCAGTATCTTTCAAATATCTCAAACTCCCTAAACACTTACCTTTTATCCATGGGCTTAAGCATGCATCTAAACCGTGTTTCCAAAAGGAAAGTTGATAGTTACACCATATTGACATTAGCTTCAAATGATCTAGATTTTCTAAAATAAAGATAGAGGGAAATTGATATATAGTGAATTCAATGATTACCCAAGAATTTCTGATTCTACCAATAAAATTTTGAAAAAAGAGAAAAGAGAAACTTTTGTACATATTTTCACTTTGAAGTTTGTACATATTCTTGAAATCTTTTAAATTCTCTATACATATGCATTTAAATAAAAAAATCATTGAAAAAAACTTTTGAATGTAAAAAACAATATATATTTGGAAAAATATTTGTACATTTTTTTAATAAACATTGGAAGAAATAATTAAAATTCTTTGTACATAATTTTTAAAACATTTGAAAGTCATTGAAAAAATATTTTGTACATACCTTCTCTTTTAGAAAATTTGTACATATCTTTTTGAAACATTGTCTGTGAAAAATTTACTAAAAAAAAATCATTTGTCAAATCATTGAAAAAATTACAAATACATTAGCATTAAGAGAATTTAAAAATAAAAATAGAATTTCATGCATTCTTCAAAAATAACAAAAAAAAATCAAGTTTCATGCATTCATATATACATTCTTCAAAAATAATAAAACAAAAAAAATCAAATTTTATGCATTCATATATGCATTCTTAAAAAATAATAAAACAAAAAAAAATAAAGTTTTATGCATTTATATATGCATTCTTCAAAAATAACAAAAAAGAAAATCAAGTTTTATGCATTCATATATGCATTCTTCAAAAGTAATAAAACAAACAAAATCAAGTTTTATGCATTCATATATGTATTTTTCAAAAATAATAAAACAAAAAAAAATCAAGTTTTATGCATTCATATATGCATTCTTCAAAAATAATAAAACAAAAAAAATCAAGTTTTATGCATTCATATATGCATTCTTCAAAAATAACAAAAGAAAAGAAAATCAAGTTTTATGCATTCATATGCATTCTTCAAAAATAGTAAAGCAAAAAAAATTAATCAAGTTTTATGCATTCATATATGCATTTTCGCAAAAATAATAAAACAAAAATCAAATTTCATGCATTCATATATGCATTTTTCAAAAATAATAAAACAAAAAAAATCAAGTTTCATGCATTCATAAATACATTCTTAAAAAAAAGTCGAAAAAATAAAGTTGCATGCATTCAAACATGCATTTTCATTCAAAATAAAATAAAAAAAAATCAAAGTTCTATTCATATGTGTATTATTCAAAAAAGAACAAAAATAAAAAATTCACATTCAAGCAAAGTTTCATGCATTCAAATATGCATTTTTAAAAAGAATATAATCCAAAATTCACATTCAAGCAAATTCCAGACATTCAAACATACATTTTCATTCAAACTAAAAATTCAAATTCAATCAAAAACTCTATGCATCCTTAAAAAAAATAATAACAAAAAATCAAACTTCATAGATTCAAACATGCATTTTCAAATTCAATTAAAAATTTCATGTATTCATCAAGCAAAAAAAAAAATTTCATGCATTCTTATATGCATTTTTCAAAATCAAAAATTAATATTCAAACAAATTTCATGCACTCAAACATGCATTTTTCATTCAGAAAATTCACAAAGTTTCATGCATTCATAAATGCACTATTCAAAAAGAACAAAATGTAAAATTTTATGCATTCAAACATGCATTTTAATTCAAACTAAACATTCAAATTCAATCAAAAATTCCATGCGTCATTCATAAAAATAACAAAAACTCAAATTTCATACATTCAAACATGCATTTTCAAATTCAATCAAAAATTCCATGCATCATTCATAAACATAACAAAAATCAAATTTATGCATTCAAACATGCATTTTCAAATTTAATTAAAATTTTCATGCATTCATAAATACATCAAGCAAAAAAAAATTTCATGCATTCTTGTATGCATTTTTTTTCGAAAAAGAACAAAATAAAAAATTCATATTCAAATAAATTTCATGTATTTTAACATGCATTCTTACAAAAAATTACATTTCATGCATTCATAAATGCATTCTTCAAAAAGAACAAACAAAAATTTTTTATGCATTATCATGCATCCAACATACATCTTGCAACAAGGAAGAATCAAACTTCATGCAAATGGACTTAATGTCGTATCTCTATTTGAAGAAAGAACTCAATGTTGTATCTTCAGTTCAGTTTATATTTAGGAAAGGACTCAATGTTGTATCCTTATTAGATAAAGGACTCAAGGTCGTATCTCTATTTGAAGAAAGAACTCAATGTTGTATCTTCAGTTCAGTTTATATCTAGGGAAGGACTCAATGTTGTATCCTATTATATAAAGACTCAAGGTCGTATCTCTATCTCAAGAAAGAACTCTTCAGTTCAGTTTATATTTAGGAAAAGGACTCAATGTTGTATCCTATTAGAGAAAGGACTCAATGTCGTATCTCTACTTTAAGAAAGTACTCAATGTCGTATCTTCAATTTGCGTTGGAGAAAGGTCTCAATGTCGTATCTCCACATTCTACAACATGGTGTAGTCTTAGTGATATTTTCTGGAGATTTATCTAAAATTAACGACCCTCTCGTCTTAGTACAAGGTCAGTTTAAGGTACGTTACCCTCTCGTCTTAGTATAAGGTCTCGGCCTCTATTTACATTTGTTTTATGACCTTTTATTTTCAAACCGAACAAAATTAGTGTTTTTGTCTTTACTTATCTTTTACTCTCATAATCTGAACAAATTCAAATTATTTGCCAAAATTTAAGTAAGGAGGGATAACTCTCAACACCCAATTTCGTCAGGACAAATAATTTTTTTTTTACAAATATAAAAAAAAGAAAAAATTAAAATAAAAGAATAAAAATAAGGAATTAAAACTTTTTCATATGTGTTATTTAGTTTCTTTTCCATTTAGAATAAATAATAAATAGAACTTTGACTTTATAAGTAAAGTTTGATTAAATAATAATAAAAATAAGATAAAATGAAATTTGTAAAAACAATGATAAAATAACAAAAAAAAAAAGGTGTGGGTCTGTCTTAAAATAAATTGAATAGAAAAATTAAGTGAGCCCAATTGAATAGAAAGATGTTTTCTGAAGCCTAATTTACTAAGAGGTTATTAGAAATAAAAAAAGTTACTATTTACACCTCCCTTATCTATTAATTGTGATTGCCACATAAACCCTAAGGTTTATAGAATTAAATTGCCCATCCAAGTCCCTATATAACTTTAGTACCTTTTAATTCTTTAATTAGTGTGACAAATTTTATTTCTCATAATTAAATTTTCACCTTTTTGTCTTCTCACACTTATCACACTTATCACATTTAGTAATCATTTTAACATTTAACTAACAATCATACATTTTGACATTTAAATAATAATCATGCTTTTTGACATTTAACTAGTAATCATGCTTTTTACATTTAACTAGTAAGTAATAATGCTTTTGACATTTAACTCCATAGCCTTTTTGACATTTAACTCCATAGCCTTCCTACATTTCATACGCTATTCATGGTCAATGGCTATTCATGGTCAGTGGCTATTCATGGTCAGTGGCTATTCATAGTCAGTGGCTATTCATGTTCAGTAGCTATTCATATTCAGTGTTATGGAGGGAGATGAAGGGATTAACAGAAAAAATAATAAAGAACTGATTTTATTTTCAAGAGGGGAGGATATACAGAAATTGAGATAATACATAGAGATACTTAGAAATTTAGAGAGAAAAAAGAGACTGGGGAAAGAAAAATATTATTTGATTCGGTTGAAAAAAATCTAAGAGTCCAAGAGAAACCAGGAAAAGGAAGAGTAGAGGCTAAATTGGGAGTCTTCAACGGGTTAGTGTTCTTCCTTTAATTCTGTCCTGGTTTTGCTCTTTTTTTCCTTTAATTTTGTCCAGATTCTGCTCTGTAATATGTTTTCACCTGTATTTGTTGTGTTTTGTTTAACCTGTATATTGATGTAGTGTCAATGAGTAATTATTTTGCAAGCATTGTTAAATTAACATCAATGATCACAATAAATTATTATACCTGCGAGATGATTGCTGCTACTGGCACGATGTTTGATATAGTTGTTGTTACCATATCGATCCTGAGATTATTTAATTGCTGCATTTTTTTTGAATAACTAGTATTGTTCATCTGTCAGATCTGGTTGCTGCTAGCACGGTCAGTAAATCCCAATAAGAAAAATATATTAACATTAAATATCATTAGCCTAGAGAAAGAAAACAAACACAAAACCCAAACCAGAATAAAAAAAATCCCTAAACACATAAAACTCAGAATTCAGTGAATCCAAAGACTCATTCAAAAGAACACCAAACAGCCTTTCCGAAAAAAAAAACAGGACTAATTAATCAAAAGCCGGTCCAGAGTCACTAGCAAATTCAAAAAGTTAATAATCCCAACTCTATAACACATGATCGAATATAGGATAGCCGAAGTCCGAAATTCGAAAATTTCCAAACCTTGTACCAAAACATAAACTATTCAGCAATAGAAATCCACCCAAGCAACCAATCCAGAAACAAAACCTAAGACAAAGAAGCCCCTGTTCCCAAATTAAAAAGCCTAACATCAACCACCACGGTCCCTCACGAAACCAAATAGCCACGTTAAAGAATAAAACCAAAATAATCATTCTAGAAACAAAGTAAGTTTCATTGTTTATTTTTAATTAATCTTCCTGTTTTATCAATCAATTTTTAAAATTAGAACTACGTTATCCCTGATTTTCCTTTGGAAATACGTAGGACCAAGGTAATCCTTGTCGGGTTAAAAAAATAAAAAATAAAAATTTGTCTCTGTTATTATTTTATTTGTTTATTGTTCATTCTTAAATTGCATTTTTTTTGTAAATATATATTTATTAATTACTATTTTTAAGGAAAAATAACATTTTTGTAAAGCCATACCCATTTCTATTCATTTAATCAAAGGTTACGGGCTTTGTGGTGCTAATACCTTCTCACATATAATCCACTCCCGAATCTTGAATCTGGTTCCTAGGCATTTTTATTTTTTTGATTTTTCTATAGTTTCTCCATAATAAGTTATAGTGGCGACACCATTATCAAATTAAACATTTTTAAAAATAAGTTTGTGATCGCTCCGTCTTGATTCCGGTTGGTACACTCTTAAAAGCAAAAGTCCCGATTCCAAGTTACATTACTTGTTGGGTAACAAGTTACATTACTTATTGGGTAACGGGGTTAGATAAATCAAATAACAATCCAATAAAGTTGTGCTAATTAAGTTGTTATGCTCTTAAATATTAATCATTATCGATTTAGTGATAAATATTTGACCTAATAATTTGTACAAGAGTCAAGATTAGGAATTTAACTTACAGTGAATTAATTATTTAAAAAAAAATTAGTGTGGACACGACAATAACAGAATTTGATTTCTAATAAAATAATTACTACTGTGAAGATTTTTGCATATGTTTATAACTTTTGACCTAATATCATGATATCATTATTTTTATAAAAAATAATTAAAAAAAGATAGATTTTAAGCACTCTATAAATATTTAATATGAACTTAATTAAACTATTTTTTTTACATAAATACACAAGCAAAAACTACAACATTAATAACCATTACTTCGTTCAGATAAAATAAATTAACTAAAAAAATATAAAAGATAATACTTAATAAAAAAATTATAATTACATTATTTTAATCGAAGGTTAAAAATATTAATTAAAAATTATACAAACTATAAATATTTAATCAACCAAAAATTTTATTTAGAGTTAAATTAAAAATACTTAAATTTATTTGATTAAAAATGTTTAAATTTATTCTTTATTAAAACTTAATTAAAATCGTAATAATATAATGAAAGAAGAGAGCACAAGGATATTAAATTTTTCATTTTTAAAATTAAACTCTTCAGTTTTCTCGTCTTTATAAAAGAAAGAACAAACCATTTTTAACATATAACTTTTAAACTAAAATAATAAAAAATATTAGTGAACAAATTAAAATTTATACAAAAATTAAAAATTATAACGAAATTTAATTTAATTTTTATTTTTATTTTTATTTTTAAGCAAAAAACACATTCTCTAGATATCTTAACATCACATGGGAATGTTTCAACCAAAAGTGAATCTTAAATTTAATATTTTTATTAAAACTTAGCCAGAAGATACTCTTATCTACTTTCTCCTTTCTTATGTTTATTTTTTCTTATTATAACTTTCATATGTAAGATTATGGGAATTTAAGGTGAACAAAAATTACATTCTAGTTAATGAGGATTATAACATGATAAGTTTATATAAGTTGGGAGGAAGTTTTATAATATTAATTATCTTTGTGTTATAGGGTGAAGTTGGCACGTCTCATAAAAACGGTTGGGAAGTTGTCAGTTGAATAAAGTCAAATGTCTTTATTTATTTTAGAAGGGCGCGTCACTTTTATGACAAAATTAATATTGACTTGTTACTCTTCTAATAAAAGTAATATTGTTTTGGTGACTTGTTACTCTTCTGATAAAAGTAATATTGTTTTGGTGTCTCACGTCTTTCTTTACTGACAAAGGTAATGCTTTATACTCTTCAAAAAGAAAAAATACATAACTAATTATGACATGTATGAGTAGTTACCATTATAAATAATAAAAGAGTTACAAGAGTAAGAAGTACATTTTATTACAGTTAACCCTAATCCTCTAGATCAGAGCATTGATTCTAGTATTGAAGTGTCCTTTGTAAGTACCTTCTATTTGTTCATATTAATCATTGTTGTATCCCTCATAAGTCTATAAAGAAAACTATGAGGAACTGTTGTATCCCTCATAAGTCCCACAAAAATAATCTTTATAAGAATTTTTTTTGAGTAAATATTACAAAAATCAAATCAGTCATGAATAAACATAAAATAATAACTTTCTTGTTGTAAATGATATCAATTTCCTTTAATGAGGTTAGATGAATCAATTAACAATCAAATAAAATTATAGTGATTAGGTTGTCATGTTCTTAACTAAAAAGAATTGGACTCTAACTAAAGACTATGATTTTTGATCTAGAAATAAATATTTGATCTAATAATTCGTACAAGATGACAAGTTCCATTTTCAGTTAATTATTTAAAAAAAAGTTAGTACGACAATACAATCCAAGATTTCAATATCTAATAAAATAATTACTACTATAAAGATTGTTGCATATGTTTATAACTTTTGACCTAAATATTTTTCATACAAAATTAATTTAAAAAATATATTTTAAACGCTCAATAAACATTTAATATGATGTTAATTAAACTATTTTTTATGTTTTTACAGAAATACAGAAACAAAAATTACATAAAATAACCATTACTTCATTCAGATAAAAGGAATTCAACTAAAAAAATAATACTTAATAAAAAATTATAATTACATTATTGTAATTGAAGGTTAAAAAAAATAATTAAAAAGTATACAAATTATAAATATTTAATCAACCAAATATTTTATTTAGAGTTCAATTAAAAATACTTAAATTTATTTGATTAAAAATGTTTAAATTTATTCTTTATTAAAACTTAATTAAAATCGTAACAATATAATGAAAGAAGAGAGGATAAGAATATTAATTTTTTTTATTTTTAAAATTAAACTCTTCAGTTTTCCCATCTTTATAAAAGAAAGAAAAAACCATTTTTAACATATAATTTATAGACTAAAATAATAAAAAAATATTAGTGAAAAAAATTAAAATTTATACAAAAACTAAAAAATATAACGAAATAAATAATTTTACTTTCCCAAATTCTGATCTAAATATCAGAATTTCTAAGTGCAGATATTCCTACCAACATCCAAGAACAAAAAAGATTATACCTCTTCAACCCTAAAACAACTATAGGGATTAAAACACAATAATCATTTTTAAAATTTTGTAATAAATAGACTTCCATTGTCTTTTCGCATTTAATTAGGTTTTTTCAGGTGAAAGAGAGACCAAGAGATCCAACCTTACACCAAATTTACTAACCTATCATTTTTTGATATATTCATCAATTATTATCCTTTCTTTCAACTCTTAATAGGTATTTTCGGAAAGTTTAGTTAATTCACTAAGAAAATTCATGGTCCAACTCTTCATATCAAACACATCTCAACTCAAAGTAAGAAATTTGATAAGTTTATTCTAAATTGAGTTTATATTAAGGTTGTATTATTGTTAATTTGATTCCAAATGTAAATGATATTATCTCTTTTGGTTGTGGATGATATAGATTACAAAAATAAAAAAATATTCACCTTGGACTAAAAAATGAAAAACTTAAAAGTAACCATTTTTATATGAGGAACATGACAATTGAAAAAGTTTTATAATTTTAATCATCTTTGTACTATATGGTCAAGATGGTTGGTGGTCCACGTGTCAACAAAACAGTTGGGAAGTTGACAGTTGAATACGGTGTAAAGTCGGTCGCCTTTACTAGATGCGTCACTTTTTTTTTTACTTGTCTGACAAAATTTATATTGGCGTGTCACTTTTTTAAGAAAATTACTATTAGCACTGACAAAATTAATATTGGCCCATCAGTCTTCTGACAAAATTAATATTGGCACATTACTCTTCTGACAAAAGTAATATGGTCTATGTCTCACTCCTTTCTTCCTCAAAAGAGAAAAATGCAGAACTAATTATGATATGTCTGAGTAGTTACAATTATAAATAAGGGTTACAAGAGAAAGAAGTACATCTTATTTAATCCAGCTAACCCTAGTCTCTAGAATTGAACATTGACTCTAGCATTGGATTCCTTTTACAGGCACCTTATCCTTGTTGTTCATATTAGTAGCTGGAGACTGAAGACCAGAAAGAAACTATTGAAGCAAAAAATTAAGAGGAATTGTTGTACCTTAAGTCCAGTAAGAACAATCTTTATAAGAAAAATATTTTTTTTGAGTAAATATTACAAAAATCAAATCAGCCATGAACAAACATAAAATAATAACGTTTTTGTTGTAAATGATATCAATTATCCCCATGAGGGAGTAGATGGATCAAGTAACAATCAAATCGTATTATGGTGATTAAGTTGTCATGCTCTTAAGTAGAAAGAGTTAGATTCTAACTAAAGGCTATGACTTTTGGTCTAGTGATAAATATTTGATCTAACAATTGATACAAGAGTCAAAATCTTTAGTTTTCAGTGAATTAATTATTTAGAAAAAAATTAGTATGGATACAATCAAAGAGTTCAATTTCTAATAAAATAATTACTACTAAGAAGATTGTTGCGCATATATTTATAACTTTTGACCTAATTACATGATTGCTATTTTCATAAAAAATTAATTAAAAAATGATATATTTTAAACACTCAATAAACATTTAACATGAACTTAATTAAACTGTTTTTTTACTTTCTGTTTTACATAAATGCAGAAGCAAAAACTACATAAAATAACCATTACTTCATTCAGATAAAAGGAATTCAACTAAAAAATATAAAAAATAATAATTAATAAAAAATTATAATTACATTATTTTAATTGAAGGTTAAAAAAAGTAATTAAAAAGTATACAAATTAAAAATATTTAATCAACCAAATATTTTATTTAGAGTTCAATTAAAAATACTTAAATTTATTTGATCAAAAATGTTTAAATTTATTTTTTATTAAAACTTAATTAAAATCGTAACAATATAATGAAAGAAGAGAGGATAAGAATATTAAATTTTTTATTTTTAAAATTAAACTCTTCAGTTTTCTCATCTTTATAAAAGAAAGAACAAACCATTTTTAACATATAATTTATAAACTAAAATAATAAAAAAAATATTAGTGAAAAAAATTAAAATTTATACAAAAATTAAAAAATATAACGAAATAAATAATTTTACTTTCCCATCTAAATATCAGAATTTCTAAGTGGTGATATTCCTACCAACATCCATAAACAACGAAGATTATATCTCTTCAACCCTAAAACAACTATAGGGATTAAAACACAATAATTATTTTTAAAATTTTGTAATAAATAGACTTGCATGGTCTTTTCGCATTTAGGTTTTTTTAGGAGAATCCATATCCCTATTGCGAGATCCAGGGTGCAAGAGAGACCAGGAGATCCGATCTCACACTAAACTTACTAACCAATCATTTTTATGATATATTTCATTAATTATTATCCTTTTCAATTTCAGCTCTTAAGTAGGTATTTTTCAAAACTAAAATTCAGTGTTTAGTTATTCACGAAGAAAATTCATTGTCTAACTCAATCTACTTAAAGTAAGAAATTTGATAAGTTTATTTAAAATTGAGTTTACATTAAGTTTATATTATTAATTTGATTCCAAATCTAAATGATATTATCTGTTATGGTCGTGGATGATAGATTACACAGATCAAAATATTTACCTTGGACTAAAAAATGAAAAACTTAAAGTAACAATCTTCCACGAGGAACATGTCAATTGAAAAGACGGAAAAAGTGCTTATGAAGGGAAATGCATATTCTTCTTAAGGGGTTTATCTTACAAAACTTTTGCCACCCCTTATCTTCTGACCACCCATAATGGTTTCTAATATGATTTCACATGTAAGATTTGGGAATTTAAGGTGAATAAAAGTTAGATTCTAGTTAACGAGGATTAAAACATCGTAAGTTTATGAGTTAAGAGGAAGTTTTATAATCTTAATTATCTTTGTGTTATATGGTTAAGCTGCAAAATGGGGTTGAACACAGCTATAAAGTCAGTGGCTTTTACTTATACGTTAGCGTCACTCTTCTGACAAAAATAATATTGTCCGCGCTTACCTGTGCGTCACTCTTATGAGAAAATTAATATTGGCGCATTACTCTTTTAACAAAATCAATATTGGCGCGTCACTCTTCTGACAAAAGTAATATTGTCCGCATCTCATCTCTTTCCTTTCCTTTCCTTTTGACAGAAACAGTGTTTTATATTTCTCATAAGAGAAAAATATAGAACTAATTGTGATATGTCTGAGTAGTTACCATCATAAATAATAAAGAGGGTTACAAGAGAAAGAAATATTTAATCTAGTTAACTCTAGTCTTTAGAACTAACTATTGACTCTAGTATTGAAGTGACTTTTGCAGGTACATCCTCCATCAGATCCAAGACCAGGAAGAAAGTGTTGAAGCCGAAAACTATAAGGAATTGTTATACCCCTCAAGTCCCATAAGAAAAATCTTGATAAGAAAAATATTTTTTTATTGAGTAAACATTACAAAAATTAAATCAGGCATGAACGAACATAAAATTATAATTTTATTGATACAAGTGACATTAATTGTTCCACTGGGTTAGATGGATCAGGTAACAATCTAATCTAATTGTGGTGATTAAGTTGTCATACTCTTAAATATTGGTTTAATAATAAATACTTTACCTAACCATTTGTACAAGAGTCAAGAATAGAAATTCAACTTTAAATGAATTAATTATTTAAAAAAAATTAGTGTGAACAGTATAATTAAAGAGTTCTATTTCTAATAAAATAATTACTGCTGAGAAGAGTTTTGCATATGTTTATAACTTTTTACCTAATAACATGATCATTATTTTCATAAAAAAATAATTAAAGAAAGATAGATTTTAAACACTCAATAAACATTTAATATGAACTTAATTAAACTTTTTTTTTTTACAGAAATACACAAGCAAAAACTACATATAATAACCATTACTTCGTTTAGATAAAAGGAATTCAACTTAAAAAAATATAAAAAATAATACTTAATAAAAAAAATTATAATTATATTATTTTAATTGAACGTTAAAAAAATTAATTAAAAAAATATACACATTATAAATATCTAATCAACCAAAAATTTTATTTAAAGTTCAATTAAAAATACTTAAATTTATTTGATTACAAATATTTAAATTTATTCTTTATTAAAACTTAATTAAAATCGTAACAATATAATGAATATAACGAAAGAAGAGAGGATAAGAATATTAAATTTTTTATTTTTAAAATTAAACTCTTCAGTTTTCTCATCTTTATAAAAGAAAGAACAAACCATTTTTAACATATAATTTTTAAAATAAAATAATAAAAGATATATTAGTGAAAAAATTAAAATTTATACAAAAATGAAAAAATACAACGAAAATAATTTTACTTTGCCAGATCTAAATATCAGAATTTATAAGTGCTGATCTTCCTACCAACATCCAAAAACAAGGAAGATTATATCTCTTCAACCCTAAAACAAGTATAGGGATTAAAACACAATAATTATTTTTAAAATTCTGTAATAAATAGACTTGCATGGTCTTTTTGGCATTTAATTAGGATTTTTTTAAGGGGAATCCATATCCCTATTGGGAGATCGAGGGTGCAAGAGAGACCAATCTCACACCAAACTTACTAACCAATCATTTTTATGATATATTTCATTAATTATTATCCTTTCTTTCAATTTCAGCTCTTAAATAGGTATTTTCTAAACTAAAATTCAGTGTTTAGTTATTCACTAAGAAAATTCATGGTCCAACTCAATCTACTCAAAGTAAGAAATTTGATAATTGTATTCAAAATTGAGTTTACATTAAGTTTATATTCTTAATTTGACTCCAAATGTAAATGATATTATCTTTTGTGGTCGTGGATAATAGATTACACAGATCAAAATATTCACCTTGGACTAAAAAAATGAAAAACTTAAAAGTAACAATCTTCCATGAGGAACATGTCAATTGAAAAGACGGAAAAAGTGCTTATGAAGGGAAATGCATATTCTTCTTACGGGGTTTATCTTACAAAGCTTTTGCAACCCCTTATCTTTTGACCACCCATAATGGTTCCTTTTGAACACACTAGGAATAACTTCTTTTCCAGGTTCTCTTACTCATCATACCTTCACCTCACACATTCTATAAAAGGGCCTTCACAAATTAATCCATCCATTTTAGTCATTAAGAAAGGACAACCAATCCATTAAGAAAAGAGAAATTTTTAGAGACCAGTTTTAGTTCAGAGGAAATGGTTAAGGTAACTATAGTTGGAAGGGTAAGCGATGGATTGCCTCTAGCACAAGGACTGAGATATATGAATGAAGAATATGGATATCTTTCATGTTACAGGCAACAAGCAGAGTTCATTCTCCAAGAAATTTCAAGGGGATCACTAACATCTTCCAAGATGACTATTCATGTTGATAATTTCTGCTTCAAGTAGCCTTCCCTCTTAATTCTTTTCAGTTCTTTTAATTTCCTTCAAATTCAGTTTTGGTTCTTATATAGATGAAGTTGTTTTCATGCTAGCAATTTTCTGTTAAGCATTGACATGTACCCTTTATCACAGTTATGTTGAGTCTATAAACATTCCATTTAAACCATAGAGTTTTTAAGTTAATGGAACTTGGCTTTAGGCCTTGTTTTCCTCTCTAGTTTCTTAAGTTGCAATTATTGATTATGAATTTATGATTATATTGTTTTGGTATAAAGCTACTTGGTGGAGAACGGAGTTGTTTTCATTGTCTTGTGTGAGTCTACGTACCCAAGAAAACTGACTTTTCATTACCTACAAGATATTCAAAAGGAGTTTGAGAAGTTTGATAAAACCCTCATTGGCAAAATCACAAGACCATACAGCTTTGTCAAATTTGGTAATTCCCTTGAACCATTACCCTGCTACAATGATATCGTTGTCTAGCACTTGGGGTTAATGTTTGCTCAATAAGGAAGTGGAGGTCCACTTTTTTTAAGCCACCCCTCCTCCTAAAAACATTTCCTCTTTGTGAAATTTTTGATTTTGCCAAACAAATCACAACTTCTTTGTCAGATGGTATAATTGCAAACATTAGCAGACAGTACATTGACACAAGAACTCAGACCAACCTATCAAAACTTAATGCTAACCGGAAACAAGATTTAGATGTTGCTAGTGAAGATATTTACAACATTGTAGAAAGGAAGAGAAATTTAGGTAAGAGTCTCAACTTTTCATATCTTACTTTGATTGTTTGCAGTAAGAACTAGAAGCATGAACAAAGTGAAAAACAAGTTATGCAACTTTTTTGGTCACATGACAACATCTTATAATGACAGAAACAATGAGAAGGCTACCAGTTACTCCTCAAACTGAATCCACAATATGGTGTTCTCCACTCCTTGAGGTGTGCTAAAGTTGAAAGCTCTAAATTTTCTTGACAAAAAAAAATGTTAACTTTTCATTTTATTGTTTGGATGGACCACAGGTGATTGCTTTGAAATGGACACCTATTATGATCCTTGTAATTACTTCTATGGCTCTTCTATGGGCTAGCTTAGTCCTCACAGATGACTTTATTATTTCAAGCTGGTGACAATTCCTCATCTCAAGACCAAAGTTTGATTCCACAAAACTTCAAAACTGCATGCAGGAACTTAAAGAAATGGCCCACAGTATTAAATATGATACAACATTGATGTTGCAGAAAATATAAAGATATGGAGTGGCCCCTTCTGCACCTCATAGTCCAGGAAAGACAAAGAAAGAGAGAGAGAGAGAAAGAAGCAAAATTGAAGAAGAAAATTTCTGATTTGTCAGAGTTTCTACTTTCTACCTTGAAAGTGAAATATTTCCTTTTAAATGAACCAGTACTCTGACTTGTGTACTCACACGAGTTGCCAATTGATATTTATGTATGTGGTAAATGGCGTGTAAATATAGAAAATAATTGATATCTATCAAATGAGTAAATTGTCTTGACAGTGTTCATATCAAATTTCTCATTGTATTTCCTTTTTCTGTTTTAACTGTTCTTAATTATTTAAGCGGGTGAAAAATAATCATTATTGCAACACCAGTAGATTATTTTTAAGATTTCAGATCCATAGAAATAAATTATTTTTCAGAAAAACTCTTTTTACAAAATTTCAAATGTTGCTCCAAATATTCAACTTATTTTTGAACTGTTTTTTTTCTTCTGGGAAACAATTTAAATGTTTGAAAAGAAGCTTTACCAAACATACTCTAATAAGTTGGTATTCACTTGTTGAGATGTTTAAACATTGGGTGTATCTTAAAACATGTCTTGAAGAATTAAGAAAAAAATATATTTAAATTGTCTTTGAACTCGTTTACTAAGTTCCTAAACTACGTGGAACTATATTAAATATATCGGAACAATTAGTTGTTAAGCTTAGCGTGTGATATTTCAAAAATTCTAGACATTAACCAATTAGCACTTAATCAAATGTGATTTTCTATAAAAACATTGAAGACCACCAGAAGTTGACTTCTTAAATTGAAACGAAATTACATATTTATATGCAACGACAATTGTAGAAGAATAACAATGAATCATGCGTGTGGCATCCTATTGAAATAATTGGAAGTGGGTAGAAGTATAGAAAATACAACTTGGAATGGAACTTTTATTTTATGTTGCTGAAGTTTGATTGTTTTTTATGTATGTATAAAATTAGAAAATGATATTATTCATTGCTGATAAACCCTGAAACTTGGCTGTCATATGTACATTATCGCATCATTGCTCATGCTGAAATTGCTGCTCAAGTCAACTCCAGGCACACAATGGATGAAACCATTTTCCACAATCTCATTTGCATACTTCAGCTCTGAATTGAACATCTCAGGTGCTGAAATGTTTTCCAAGCATCTATGGTACCCTCCAACAAAGGGTACCTCTGACATATCATGAATTGAAGCTTCATGAAGAGTTGAATTTTGATCAAATCCATTCCTCAAACCAAAAGAGTCAACTGAATTTGCAGAGTTTACTTGATCCAATGAAAGCCACTCAGCAAATAACAGTTTTGGTAAGGAGCTTTGACAAGCCTCTTTGGTGAAATTAAAATTCTGAGTACCTTGAGTTGCAAGTTTTCGGAGAGAATTTGAAGTGTCCATGGTATCTGAGCTTGAGCTAGCATACTTCATTTGGTTATGAGAATCCATTTCCTTAGCTTTGGCCACTTTCTTTTTCAAATATGAATGCCAGTAGTTTTTAATCTCATTGTCTGTTCTTCCTGGCAAATGCTGTGATATCTGTGACCACCTGGCCAATAATATAATTCAAGTTTTTCTCAGCAATCTTCACTATAAGTGAAAGAAATTGTAACAAAGAGTTTAAACAGTAGTTCTGAATTTCTGTTCTAAATTTCACAGACGCACATTCTTTATATGAACAGTTTGTCTTCTATGTATAAAATGTTTGATGCTTACTACTTGGAATATAAGAAGGGACACTCTGAAACACTGGACAAATGGTATTGGACTAGATTTAAATTAAATATACAGCTGAATTGAAGAGCAGTAGAATAGTATAATAGACTTTTTTGTTTTCAATGTTCATCCCTCTTTAAAAAATGAAGCATGGCATCTAAGCCAATTCATGGCTTGACTTACTTACCAATTCTTCCTTTATTTTTCATTTTAAACACCCTAGTTGCTCTTCTAAAACAGAATTAAATATTAAACTCCTTCCGTTCCAATTTGCATTAATTCCAGCTTAAGCCTCAAATATTGAACTAAGGGACTTTGTCTTTTCCTTTACTTTGCTTAATTTCTTATACTACCTACTCCTGACATGTCTCTATCAATATTTTTGACTGAAAATTACAGGATTTACTTATTCTGTGTTAACTTGCTTATATAAAACTGGAACTTTTAAATTGTTAAAGTGAAAGAAGATTTACTCTTGTGGCTTACTTGTTGCCTAGCATGTGGTGAAGGGTCAGGATTGTCTCTTCTTCCTGTTTGCTGAACTTCCCTCTCTTTAATCCTGGCCTTAGATAGTTTATCCATCTTAGTCTGCAACTCTTTCCGTTCCTTTGCAAGCCTTTACATAAATGTATTCGCCCCATCAATATCAGATAAACATTGAAAATATTATATAAATGCATGTTGGTTTGACTATTACACTTTTGATTTTTGTCAGCAAACACAAAATGCCAGTTTAGTCTTGCCATAAGATGTTGAAATTACGCAAGCCAGAATTCTCAAATTACTTTAGCAAGGAGGATTAAAGATTTTTAGTAACTACCAAGTCATCAACTTTGTTTTATCTTTAGAATAGTCTCTTTTGTAAAGAAGTCTAAGTGTAATACTTTTAAAACAGGAAATTTGTGTAAAATTTTAAAAGACTGGACTTTTAGTATATGGTGCCAAATACACTACATGCACAAGTATAACTTTCCTTACCAATGTATCCTTTTCATACCCAGAATTGATTGGATAAATTTATTAGAGTTATTCAAACAAAGGGCCAAGAAAATCTTGAGACATCTGAAATTTATTAATGTTAAAATCAGTGAAAATGCCCACATTTCAATTTGATAACATGATCTTTGCTCAAATAAGTAGCAGACATACTTTCAAATCAAGGAAGAGAGACCTTTTTTCAGGAAGACCAAGGATGTTTCCATTTAATAATATAACAGTATTAAGGGTATGGAATAATGGCCCTTTGTGTAGTACATCCAAGGAATATGCTAACTGTGGTATGAGTGACAAAAGGTCACAACCAGGAAAAAGAAGAAAGAGACCAACCTGCCTTAATGGGGACAGAACTCCAACAGCCATGACCATGTTTAAGGATGTAGTTTCTGAGCTTATTGTCTTCTTCAGGTGACCACAATCCCTTCTTATGTTTTGGTTTTCCCTTTTCCAATGGCTGGCACCCCATTTTGCTTTGCCTCACAGAATTTCACTTCAATGATAGGCTTGGAATTGGATTCTCTAAAACAGAACTCACAGGGGTGGCAGAGCAGACTAAGAGAAGGAAGGGAAAATATTTGATAGGAAAACAGTGCACAAACAGACTTATATATAAATATTCCATGAGATAGTCGTGCTTGTGCATTTCTCTTTCCATTACTTATTCACAAGCGTTGAAACAACAAAATTAAGAGATAAACCAAGAAATTTGTATTGAATAAAATATTTCTGTCCTGCTCCAAAGTGTTGAAAACTTGTTCCACCTTGCTGAAATTCACCTTTGCAGACTCAAAGGGTGCCAGTTTGGAAAATGTTGGAATTTGTGGTATCATTGTTTGCTATCTACTTTAATAGACCACATGTCCAAAATCCCCAAAAGTTACATTATTTGTTTTTTGGTGTAATACTTCTTTTTGCATACTTTTGAATTCGTCTAAGACAAATATGAAAGTCTTATCTCGTGTGAAGGCCTTTAATTTGTAAAAGATATGAAAAGAGTGTCGAGTCTTTACCTTTAACATAAATTAATCTTAACAGATGAAACTTCATTTTGTTCTTTAGCCAGGTAGAGTGAATGGTAGTGAGGTAATAATGGGAGAACAGCTATGCATTGGAGGACACTATTCATTGAACTTCTAGACCTAATAATTTAGGCTTATTCAAGTCAACATTCTTCTCGTGCCGACACATTCTCTACCGTCCAAGAACAATTAACAAAGTATGTATAAAACTTGATCATCATAGATTGTCACATTGTTTTCAAGTGTAACTAGTTGTAACCCCAGAATACAACAAACGTGCAAAACTCTACAGAACCGATCCTTTATTACCATGCATATCTGAATAATATATGCATTTCATATGTAAATTTAAACCCTTTCTGTAAATATGCTTTAAGGGTATGTAAGATATGGTTGGCAAAAACAAAGACTAAGAATTGAGGGAGGGAAACTAAAATAATGAAAACTCATCAAATTATTTTTCATAGTAAAGTTTTTATTACAAGGTTATGCAGTTAAAAAACCAGTCTTTGTCCTCTTTCTGTGGCTGATGTACACAGTCGATGAAATAAATGGCAGAAACAGTGAATAGGGTAAGCGTCTGCGTGCTGAAGAAGTTGCTATAGGAGAAAACTGTCCTTGCTAGAGCCGTTACACTTGCACTATTGCAGAAGGTTTCTACAAATTTGGCTGATAATGGAAGAAGATGTGTTTTTGATGGTGGACAAATCAGGATCAAAAATAAAAACCAGTATTGTTCTTATTAATTTTTATCCAATGCAAAACTCTAAATCACAGTTGACTCCAATATATTTTTCATCGAAAATAACTAGGCATGAGAAAAATTATATTACAATGATCAACTACTTAGAGGTAGGTAAAATTGAAGCAAACACTATTTTCCTTTAACACTTCTCTACGGATAAAAATTGCAATTTTTTAAAAAGAAATTAGTTGGTAGATGCACATATAACCCTAACTTCTTCCATAGAAGAGGGATGATCAAGTTTGATAGAAGAATTTGAAAAGGAATCACAAGATACCCCATGTAATCTTGGAGTTGGTAGTGTCCCTTCAATCAGGCATATACCCAACCAGAATAAGTCATTGACTAAGAAAATGATCCTCAATTAGTTTGTGAAGGAAGGAACACAGAAATCCCACTCAGACACGACACAGGAATCAATTAATGACTTTATGAGATCAACAAGGAATCACAATTATTGTTCAGAATTGGACAATGAGCCACTTCAAAATATAGATAAAACAATTTTTTATTTCTATATTTAATTAATTTACATACCCACTGAAGTCCCTTTGCCAGATTACACTTTCATTAATATATTAAAAATTAAAAAAAAAATAATCTGGTTGAAAAAACTACACTCACAAAGTTCAATGCGGATAAAAAAATTGTCACGCATGGTTGAAGGTTGGCCTCCTCTAAGTAGCAAGAATTATTCAGTTTGTCAAATAATATTAAACAACAATGTTGATGAGAACGAAGAAACATAGGACTTTTCTATGTGCCCTTTCTAAACCTTCTATATAATACATATAAAAAAAAAAAAAAACTTCGATGAACTTAATTTCAGTTATCAAAGACTTATAAAATTACCTAAATAAAATTGTAGGCGTGGCTGAAGCTCTAAAGGGTGTGTTTTCTTATAACAAAAATTGAAGCATGCTGTGCTCTACAGCTGTTTGTTTCTGCCTAAACTTATGGAACAATTAATTATAAAACCTTTGGAAAGGAAGAAGAATGATTATTTGCCGACCATTATCTTCAATGGCACAAAGGAATCTTACAATTGTTGTTTGTATGCACTCTTAAAACTAAGGTTATTCATGTGAAATTCTGGTCCTGAGAGAAGATGTTTGATATTATCAGCAAAGAAGTTAAGATATAACAGCACCAAACACCTGAAGACAACTACAATATATTCGAATTTTGATAAAATAAATAGATAAGTTGAAAGATATAAACAGAAAACAGACTTAAATATATAACATAAATGTTTTGGGTCAGAAGTGTTATTGTAACTTGCTTAAATGTTTTTGCATAGTTGATTGAGGTTTTTCTAGTTTTTTAACTCTTTATATTTCTCCAACATTTGATCTAAAGAGAAAATGATAATAAGTGTAATAACTATATTAATCACAAGAAAAATATTTAATAAATTAACATTGCATAGATTTAATAAAATTTTTATTCCTGAAAATACAATAGATTTTTACCTTACGTTATGTATAAAAAAAATCATTTTTACTCTTTAAAGACTATAAATCATTTGTAAGGACTAAAACCATGTGCTTTTAGTTCTTAAAAGCTAAAATTCTTGTACTTTTAATTTCCGGCACTAGACTTAATGTTATTTTAATTAAACTAAGAAGTAAAATAATTAAGTTCTTTTTCACAATAACTAGAATGGTGCTATATTTTCATGGACTTGTCTTATAAAAATAATCCAACAGATGTTCTATGAGCAACTGATTAAGTATTTGTATATTGGATGATGTTTTTAAATAGAAATAATTTTTTTAACGAACGTAAATAAAAAATATTTTAATTTTATAACGTAATTGTGCACAGTACCGGCAAAGAACTAAAAAATGGCAAACCAGTCAAAAATTAAATTTAGGGAAAAGAGGATATATTAAACAAATAAAAATAGTTTTAGTGTGTGTTTGACAAATAATTGATGGTTTATGAGTTAGTTAACTATCCTATCTAACCAAATTGACTATTAGAGTTGTTTAAGATAGCAAGTTTGAAAGGTTTTATTTGATAAAGTAATAAATCCCCTTGTATTTAGTATTTTAATTTGTGTATAGTAAAGAATAAATATTTTGTTTGTATTATCTATTTTTTGATGAGTTTTTCTGAGACATTCTTAGTAGAATTATTATAAATAACACACAAAATTATTAGGATTAATAGCATGAGAAGGTGAATGTTTATTTTAAAATTAGAGTGTGATGTGATATTAGGTCTTTCTTAACTCATTGAATCAAAGATTAATCAAGAACTGATTCAATGACGTTATATTAAAAATAATTAAATTATTCAATTATTTCCACATAAAAAAATTAATTTTATATCGTTTTAATCATTTTAAATCTTTTAATTTTTAGTAAATATATTATCTTTAAATAAAATAAGGAAATTAAATACCATTTTATAAAAAAAAGAGTCATAAAAGAGACTAGTCTCGTTTATTTAAAAATAAAATGGAAATTGATATTTATCTAAATATATAATCTAGAGAAGGTGGGGACAATTTATCCTATACATAATGTGTAAAAAATAATATTTTGGTTAGCATTATTGTCCTCCAAAACAAATAAACTATTATAAATGGTAAACTTTTTTTATAAAATATTAAACGCAATTGTAAAGCATGTTCAAGGTTCGAATTTAAAATTATTAGTTAGGCTGAATAATCTGGTGTCAATTTTATATAGTGATGTATTGTATAGTGAAAATTAAAAAATATGTCGTGAACATCATGATATAACAAAATTATAGTGTTATGTAAAAAAAGAATGCTAAAATATGAAACTACATAATAAAAATACTCTATGTATCCGCCTCCGAGGAATCACAACCAAACTTCACAATCTTATAAATTAATTTTATTTATAAAGAAATTGTTAACAACATAAAATAATAAAGCTTGAGTACCGAACGATTTCTTTACTTAGTGCAATTGAATTATTAGTTGAACTTGAATTTGATTATGTTTTAATTTTCGAGTTATGGTAGAATTTGACAACAACTAATATATAATGTTTTTGTTTTAACTTTGTTTGTCATTAATGTTTTTAAGTTGAATAGTTGATCAACAAATAATACAATAATATACGTAGTAAAATTGTTTTAAAACTACATTAACTGAATCAATCCAATCTGTAAAAGTTTGGTTGTGATTGCATAATTAATTTCAATTGAACCAAATTAAACTACATGAGTGCAATTTTATTGGTGTGGGTGTTTTCTTAATCCAAAATCACACTGCAAACAATCCTAGTCAAAGATATTAAAGTTTTGGTAAAAACTTTTGACCCTCTCATGAGTGTGGAAGGCATTATAGAAAAAAAAATGCAGTACAGGTCCACTCACCAAGACGTTATTTCACAACATTGGTGTTAAAAACACAATTGTAAATAAACTTACATTAGAAGTTTAACCATAAGGTCATGTTTATATTTGGAAAAATAAAAAATTGTTTTGTAGAAAAAATTATATTATAAGTATAACCATAAAGGTGTGGTTGTGATCACATAAAATAAGAGACACTCTTGTAAGAAATTACGTATATTTAATCATAAATGCATCTTCATGTTTATGCATAGAGACACACTTGTGTCTACATGGGTGTAAGAGACGCACTTCTGTGAAAAATTATATCAGAGGTGAGATTACTTCCACATGAATGTGAGGGATGTATTTTCATCCCAGCATTATAAACATCTATAGCATGGCCTTACTCTTGAACAATTGTTTATTAACAAGTTAGAAAACATGTTTAACTTTATTTTAGGCTTAAAACACGTTTAAATTGACTTTACGCTTTAAGCCTTCATAGCATGATCTCACGCCTTTAGTATTGTTATTTTTTTTATTAACAAACATGAAAGCATGTTTAGCTTTAAAGCTTGTAACATATTTAGTTCAAATTCATGTTTTGGAGATCTCTAGCTTGACTTCAAAATTTTGAGTATCTTTAACTCAAAACCAGTGTGTAAGTATCTCTAGCTTAATCTTGTTATTTGAGTAATTTTTTATATAAAAAAACACAATAAATATTATTATTTAAAATTTCAAAATGAGTTATATAACACAATCATTTAAAAATTATCAACAACTACTAAAAAGTTAATCATAACTCAAAAATAAGTTATATTATGCAATCACTTGAAAATGAATGAAAACTGAAAAAAAAAAAAAAAAAAATAATAAAAAAAAAAAAAAAAAAAAATAAAAAAAAA
>Ga0209489_102922_pt1 | contig 34077 bp, 15 predicted proteins | sample SiratrowhiteBW_FD_187527 | JGI IMG/M metagenome (GOLD analysis project Ga0209489, IMG submission 187527) | Root nodule microbial communities of legume samples collected from California, USA - Siratro white BW (SPAdes) (version 2) | ecosystem: Host-associated > Plants > Roots > Nodule | place...
CAATTACTTTATATATATATATATATATGAATGACACAAATATATGATTATATATAGGATATTGTATTACAGAGAGTAATTACTTCAAAATTTACTTATGACCATCAAAATTTTATATTATAGATCTTTAAAAATTCAATATTTTAGATTGTTTAAAAATTAAATATTTTGAGTCTTAACACTTAAATGGTTCGACCTTCATCAATCTTAGGCATCAACTATACCATACTTTTTAAATAACTCCTCAACATAACTCTATTAAGAATTCATATCAAGATTTAACCAAGTTCAAACTAAACTTTATACAAAACCTCTACAATTTTCTTTTTACCTTGAAGATTCATCTAAGAATGATTTAAGGATTAACCTAAGTGAGACCTACATTCTTTCATATTTTTAAAAATTTTAGTGTAATCTTCTCTTATAATAGATGATTCAAGAACATACCTAGAATCATCTAAAGAGTAAGGTTTTTCTTAAAATTAAGCTTGAGTAAAAAATCCTTTATGGAAGCAATCTTTATAAGGATTCCATTAATCATTAACTTTTCTAAAACAATATTTTTAGGTATATTAAAACGTATATATAAGTTCCTAATAAATCTGTGTAAGTGCGTTTCTTGTAAGACTGATGTGATGTTTAGTTGAGAGGGTTTACTCTTTAAAATGACGATTTTACAAAAATCAATCACTTTTGATTTAGGAGAGTTTAAATGATGGTAAGAGACGATTTGCGAGAATGGATGAAACTACCATCCTTCTCTAAGGTTGGTTGTTGAATCCTTTTTGAAGTTGAGGTATTTTACTTACATCAATTTTTTTATATTAAATTATTAAAAATTTAATAAATTAAATTTGGTAAAAAAGAATAAAAGCATAATAATAAATTTATTATTTAACTAAATACTTTACGTAATTAAATATTTTACATTTAATAAATTTATGTAACTATGAGTTTTTATAATAATATTAATTTAAATTTATACAAAATTAATAATCAAAATTATATTTGTTAATTAATTATAATAAAAATATATTTTAGTTTTATTACATAAAATTGTTAAATTAATCTTTTTAATCATTATTTTAAATTATTATATAAAATTATTTATGTATATTTTTTAATAAACAATTATTTAAAATTTATATTATTTTTTAAACTAATAATTTCTTAAAATTTACTATTTAGACATTTTGTGCTTGTTATTTTAGTTTTTATGTACAATAGTCAGTAAAATATTATTAGTAAATGGTTAAAAATATTATAATTTTTATTGATTAAATATTATTTAATTTTTTTCATGAAGAAACTTAAAAGAAATCTCAACAAAAACTCACCAAATATTTCTTATTATTTTTATTTTAATTAATGTTAATATAAAATTAATAAATGTAAAATAATTGTAATTAATTTTATTAATAATAATTTTAAAGTTATCAATAATAATAATAATAATAATAATAATAATAATTTTAATATTTAAACAAATATTTCACTTTTATTAACTGTATATGAACATAAATTTTATAGTAATAATAATAATAATTTATATTTATACTTACTTAATAATCAAAATTCTATTTATTAAATACTTGTTATAAGAACTATATTTCAAATTTTATTACATAAAATAACTAAACTAATATTTTTAATCATTAATTTAATTTATTATATAAATATAACTATGTATATTTTATAAGTATTTATATAAAATTAATATTATTTTAAAATAATAATTCATTAAAATTGATTATTTAATTAATTATATATTTTTTTTATGCTTTCAATTTGATTTTTGTAACTTTACTCCATTCATCAAACCTAATTAGCTCACAACTTCTTTATCAAATTTATAGATAATTCTTCAAGCTTTCCAAAGAGACCAAGTTTATCTCAAGCTTATATCTAAAACTCAAAATAATTGCATTGTACTAATGTTGTAGCTCATTGCCATATATTTCACCTTAATGCTCACATTTGTCCATGAGCTAAGCCGTATCAACTCTCAAATTCTTTATAATGAGTGTAAATATTTTTTCCAAAATTTTCATAGCAACCAATATCTTCAATTTCATTTCTAAAGCTCAAGATATATTTTCTTTACAAATCACCCTTAATATCTTCTTCTGTGTTCTCCATATCATTATGAGGTTTCATGCTGAAACGTCACTTGATCACAAGAAGAACTTTATACCATGTAAAATGTTATGCACATTTTCATGAAAGATTTGATAAACACAAAACTATGATAGGTTATTTTAGTAACAAAGTGTTGGCCAAATTTATTATATGTTTTGATTCCTAATGCTTAAAGATAATTAATTGTTGTTGATTATCACACCTTATCATTAAGTGATAAATATAAGAATATTTTTTAAATTTATTTCAGATATCAAATATTGGAAGTATTCCTCCATCCCTCACTAAGGTTATAAGAAAAATCCATGGTGATGATAAAATTGGTCAAAATAAGACTAATTATAGATATTAATATTTTAGGAATTTAACTTTGTCTATGTAATTTAAATACTTTTGGAGTACTTAAACTACTTATGTTATCTATTTGACATTTTTTTTTTTTACGAATTTGAAGTTCTCAATTATGGTTGGTTCTGAGTATTTTGAAGTACTAAAATATGTGGATATTGGAAACATTATTATTTAAATACAGTTATAAAATATATTTACTGTAGTTTCAACATACAATCTAAAATATTAATATAAAGTTACAATTATAATTGTCGTTATTTACACTATTTTTTATATATTTTTTATGATCTTTATTATTTACTATATCATTTAACTTCATATATAAAATTTTATATGTTACGAGGACAAAATATATGATGGCATTGGAATCCATCACATATGTATACAACAATAATGATACATGTTTACAATTATAATTGTCATTATTTACACTACGTTTTATATCTTTTATGATCTTTATCTAAAATAATTATAATAATATTATCATAATTATAAAATATACATTTTGCATCACTTAGTGAAGAAATTTATCCAAATAAGAGAAGAAGTGCGAGACTAAAAGATGCTGGTTTACAGTGGAATTAGACATATAGTTGCTATGTCATACGTGCTCAAGAATAGGTCATATGATTTTAAGTAATGCAGGAAATTAATTTCATGATGTAGAGATGATTAAATAAAAATAATAATTAAAATTTAATCTTAAGATCTGAAACAGATATCTCTTTCAGTGAGGGTCGGAGAGTGATGAGGATTACTAGATAGACCTTCACATATTTATTGTATTTATTTCTTTGAAATTTTGTTTACATGGATTTAGACAATAATTTTATATTTTTACTGATAAAAAAAATTATTATATGTATGTTTTTCAAAATTTTCAAATACTTATTAAAGTTGAGATATACGAAAAATATGATAAGATGAAATGTATTATGATTAAGATCTTATCAACTCTTTGTAAATAAAATCTAATTGAACTTAATATACTATTTGTGCAAAAATTATTTATACAATATCCGATGAACATGTGACTTTTAAAAAATTATTACTAAAATCAATAAACTTACTATATATAATTACTTATTAAAATAGTGTACCAATATTTTGTATAAACAAGAAAGAAAATATAAAAAATAATAAACAGAGAAAAAAATTTACTCATATCTCGCGAAATGCTAATATGTTTAGTTCAAAATGATAATTAGAAATATTTTATAATATCATTGACTGGAATAGTTTACAAAAGTAACTCCACATTTTTTGTTTATCATCTCATCTGTGAGAAGAAAAATAAAATGTAAAAAGAGAATTTCATTTGTGAGAAGAAAAATAAAATGTAAAAAGAGAATGGTGAAAATCAAATCATATAATGTGTAAAGAGGAAGTGCAGTTGGATAATTTCAGAATTTTGATGAGGTTATCCTTTTATAGTACAATTAATTTCATGTATTCATTCATCAATGTGTTCCTATACATTTCTAAAGAATACAATTTTGAAGTTGGAGTTTGTGAGAGTAATAATATTATAGTTAAACTATATATAATTAATTAAAATTGTTTGGAGAGTTATTTTCTTACCAAGGATATGTTTGGATTTCATAGTAAATTTAAAAGAATAGATTTGAGATGAAAATAAATAAAAAAATATGTGTGTTTAGATTAAGGAAAAAATTATGAGAAACAAAAAAAAAGTTTATGAAAAATTATGGTATGTGATCGGTTTAATTGATAAAATAAAATAAAATAATTATTATTTATAATTATTATTTATGATATGATAATTATTTTTAGTTTTTAATATTAATATTATTAGTATTTTATTTTTATAATTATATTATTTTTATTATTATATTATTTTTATTATTATATTATTTTTATTATTATTTTATAAATTTATTATTAATATTTTAGTATTATTATTTTGTAATTTTTTTAAATTTATTATTATTTCGGTAATAATTATAATTATTATTTTATTATGTTACACTATATAATTAATTATATTTATTTTATTTTGATATATATATATATATAAATGTTAATATATTACAAATAAGAATTAATTATAAAAAAATAATTAAAATTATAACTTTCTTCTCAAATGTTCACAATAATGTGAAGAAAGTTTGTCACAAAAATTCATTCACCTTCTCATTTTATTTATTTACTTTTTATAAATAAGGTTTGGTACTTTATTTGCTTTCACTCAATTCATGCAAATTTATCCTTTGAAACGAGTGGTAAAGATGATAGTCTTTGAAATGATGATAAATTAGTCATTCTAAGTAATAAAGATATAGATCTTAATGTAGAATATCACTATATATATAAATGATAAAATTAATGGTAATAAATCATTAAATTATTTAGTTAGTCTTAATTACTTATTTTTCAAAAACTATTTGTTTATTTAATGAAACTTTTAATATTGTTTTAGATTCATTATGGATTTGCTATATATTGATGTTCTTAACTACTTGGTATTTACCACTATACAAAATATTCCATAAGAACAATTACATTATAAGCTTCATTTCACATATTTTTTTACATTTACTTATTTAAATGTTAAAGTGTTTACTAATGCTATTACTCAATACTACTTGTCATTTATTATTAGATGTTTACATGTTTCACATTTAAAGAAAATCATTAAAACTTGTTATAAGTATTTCCATGCGTTGGGTATTTAAGAGTGATCACCACCAATCACCATACTCCTATTTAATACTTGAAAAGTATACCAAACTTGGTCATTTGTATAGGTAGAAAAAGAAAGTTAAAGTGCTTTCCAATAGTCATCAAAGTTTTTAAAGATATTCTCCATTGCAAGACTTTAACATAGGAATATTAAAAAACACCATATATAAAGCACCCACTTTTAATATTAAAATTATATTTGTAATATATAATAAGTTAAAGAATAAGATTATAAATTTTATACAATAAATTTGTAAATGTTATACAGTAAAAAATTGTGACATTACATGGTGAATTAATTTTTTTATTAATATTTATATAATTGGAATTATTTCATCTTTTATTTATAATCTTTCTAATTTTCCTTTTCTATTTACTTTTTGTGTTAGAAATTTTCTAAATTTTATTTATTCTTGTTTATTTGTTTGATTTATTTTCAATCAATAAAATTAAATCAAAACCAACTTAATATAAATTTTTATTTTAATTTTATGTAAAAATTTCTACCTCCCACTTATCCAAATTCTTAAAATTTCGCACATTTACCTCATCCACGGCACAACCTAATAATTTAAAATTTTCTAAATTCTCCAATTTATATACACTTTTCATATTTCAATCACCAATTACCTCAAATATGAGATCATGATACTTTAATGCCAAGAGAGAGAAAATCATGTGAAAAAAATAAAAAATTAATATAAACTTTAATGTTCACTGTTTAGCATTTATATTAGGTTGAAAAGTTTTATTCTAAAAAAAATCACTTATTTGGAGTAAGGAACGAAATGCATTTGATAACAAAGTTGAATAAAGTAATTCAAAAATTTGCCTAATGCTACAAATAATCTATTCAAATAAAGATAAGTGACATTTTTTAGTTTTATAAAATACATATAAAAATTTTTCAACTATAAAAAGATTTAAGAAGTGTCAAACATGAACATAACAAGTTGAAAGAAAGAGTTGAACATCCATAAAGACAAGTTCTTGATTGTAAACTTCACTCCAAAGATATATCTAGGGTCACGAATACAAAACTATAATATCATAAAATGTGAAAAAAAAACAAAATAAAGACTTGAGTGGGGATATTAGTCTAAATAATATTTGAAACTAATCCTTAGAAATTAGCCATTAAGATAAGTATAATAATCATGAGGAACTTGTAATTGAAACCTAATTACTACTCATATAAATGTATTTTTATATAAAACAACAATTAACACAATTTTCAATTCAAACAAGTCTTGTTTTATTTTTAATTTCTCTCAACATCCTAATTGTGTTTCTTCAAACGAATTATGATAATTCATTTTATGGAGATAAGCTTGAGAAGGACATCATTAAAGATTTTATAAATGATGACTATGAAGAACTATAAATGATATTAGTAATAAAGAGGCACTAATAAAAGGTTGATACATGTAAGCGAAAGGTTGATACATATAAGCAAAGACAAATTCATATAAAAGGGAATTATAAAGAAAGAGATGTTCGGTTGTATAATATGAATACTTCTCAAACAATCCAATATACAGAAAAAGAAAAATTTTGACAGTAACTTCAAATTCAAATGGTGTCGTCATTTTAATAGTATAATCATTGGATAATCAAAATAAGTATATTAAGATGAAAATTGATACAACTGGAATAACATTTCTTTCTCTATTGCAAAAAACTATATTACTAACATATAGTGTGGATGATTATGTATGAATTGATAAAAACACTACAATGCTTGAGTAAGTTTTTCCAGGGTGTTTGACAAATACTTGGAGTAAAATACTTAACAAAATTTAATAACATTGACATTCAACACCTATTTCTAATGAGAGAGATGCTTTTTTTTTAGTATAATAGGTATCATAGATTATATGTATTAATAATGAAAAAGTTGTCCAACAACATAAAAGTATTGATTTTATTATGGTGATCATAATAAATCTATAATCATGCTTAAAGTAGTGACCTCACATAACCTTATGATTTTAAGATGATTTTTTTGTTACAAGTTCAAACAACCATATCAACATTTTTAATGAATCTCTCATGTTTAATGAAGTTTTGGAGGAACAAGTTCTAAGATTGAAATATATAATGAATAAGATCAAATATGACAAAAGATATTATTTACCTAATTGTATTTATCCTAATGTTCCAAAATGATAAAGGAAAAAACATTTAGTTAATATTAATAAGCGACAAGAAAAGATAAAAAAAAGATATGTAGTCTGTGTTTAAAGTGTTTTTAATTTTAATATACAACTATAAAAGGCCGTATGTTGCATACATATAACCAAACATATATTAGATATATATCATCTTGCATAAAACGATTGTAAAAGATGAATGTCTCATATATGACAGTAGTTTTGATTATTCTTACAAACATCTCAATAAAAATATCTCAACAAGTAAATATATAATAATTATTATATAAATCGCCTATTATAGTTATAAAAGATAATACTTATTCATAATAAATAATATTGCGTTCGACTTTAAGAATATATTTTAAGATTATTTTTAAGTATGATAGTAAAAAATAATCATTTTAAAAATATGATGTTATTAATTTATGTAATTTTGATGTTATCATTATTATGTAATATTAATTGTTTTTATCATTCTAATCAAAATTTAATCCAATTAAGCATACATTTTAGTTATTATTAAAAAATATTGTACATTTATAGTTCTTTCTTTTTTTCCTTAATTTTGTATTTTGAGCTGTGAAGCTTTAAGTAACAAAATCTAATATAGAATTCTTTGACTGGAATCAGATCATGTACTATTATTATGAGCAAGTCTACTCCCAACCTTCCTTATCCCAAGGTTTAGAAAATCTCCAAGAACATTAAGATTGTAAAATTTCATTGGTAACTGGATTTCATCATTAAAATTATACAAGTAGTATAATATTTGTATGAAATCTTAGATTAATTGGTCAAACAAGTCTTTGACCAAATCAAATTATGTTTTATTTGTGTGAGTCAAATATATCCACATATTTAAGTTTTATAATAAATAAAATTCTATAAATATATATCTTGTAATTATATATATATACTAAAAAAAACTCGGGGAAATTTGCAAAATTGTGAAAGTAAAATAAAAAAATTCATGGTATGCATGATAGTTTTTCCTTCCAACACACAGTAATGGACTAACCGCCGACACAGCGAGGTCCTCCTCCTGACCTGACATAGACTCGTACAAACAGCGCCATCTCTCTCGCACGTGCCGCACGTGCCCTCGCCGCAATCTAAATTCCGTTTTATTCCTCTATAATAATACCAGAGATCGCTGCCTAGGACCAAGAAAGAAAAGGCTCAGACCAGCTCGCGGCGAAACCCGACCCGAACCTCAGGATCCGAACCCGGATACTCTCACCAAATGGAGTCAATACTGGGTCGGGCTCTGGAGTACACTCTCAAGTACTGGCTCAAGTCCTTCTCCCGAGAACAGTTCAAGTTGCAGGGCCGCACCGTTCACCTCTCCAATTTAGGTACCTTCAAATCCAAATTCAAATCCAAATTTCCAATTCCAATTTCATTTCACCGACCTCGATTCGATTCACGCTCTCAGATATCGACGGCGACGCATTGCATTCCAGCGTCGGATTGCCGCCGGCGCTCAACGTTGCCACCGCCAAAGTCGGCAAACTAGAGATTACAGTTGAGTCGCTTACGGTAACTGATTATGTTTCACTTCTCCGCTGTGCTTCCGATCGTGAATTGTGATTTGCTGTTTGTTGCCTTTTTTGCAGCTTCCGTCTGTGAGCAATGTGCAAACGGAGCCAATCGTCGTGCATATTGATAAACTCGATCTGGTTCTCGAGGAGAATTCTGATTTTGATGCATCGCTTAGTTCGAACTGGTAAAGAAGGAAATGAGGCTGGTGATGATTTATGCTTTTGCTATTGTTTGTTTCACATTTTTTGCTTTTGTCGATTATTGCAGCTCCACGCCGTCGGCTGCCTCCGCCAAGGGAAGTGGTTACGGTTTCGCTGATAAGGTTTGAGCTTGATTCTGCTCTTTGTTTATCTAAGCATGAGTTCATATATCCGCATGCTGATAAAGGGTTGTTCGTAGACAAATCATGCTTTGGTTGATTTTGTAGTCAGTTTTAACAATGTTTGGGGGATTTGAATTTGGACAGCTATACTGTGGGGAAAGTTCTTAGTAACAAAGTAAAGATGTAGGCAAAGATAATTTATTGACTATAGGGAGAGATTACTAATTTTAGCCCATTATCGAGCCTAATAGAGGACAAGGAAGCAATGAAAGGTTGCAACCTTGCAATGCTGTTCAGGCTAATAATTTGCTCCTTTCTATTAGGTTTGAAATTCCTAGGCTGATCAATTGTCCATAAATGCAATTATCTTGTTTGAGTGTTACTAGTTCATACTGACTGGGGGCGATTGTCAGATTGCAGATGGCATGACTATACAAATTCAAACAGTTAATCTATTACTTGAAACTTGTGGTGGTTCTCGTCGCCAAGGGGGAGCAACGTGGTAAGTTCTTGATACCAGCCAGTGCTCTGAATCAGTGCTCTCTACTCAATATCTTCTTTTGCATATTTAATAATTTATGCTTTACCAACCCTATCAAGTTTTGACATTAGTGTCTGGTTCCCAGCTGTGATTGTTGCAATAGCTAAACTATGTTTCTTGCAATGGCGTTAAAATATATCGGGTGATTCAGTGGGGGCAGTCTTAATTGTTTAGCATAAACCTGATGGGTGATAGATTTTGCTGTGTTTGTCTCAAAGACTATTTATACATGAAACTGTGTGTGACTCAATTTGGTTCATCCTCAAATCTTTTTATAGCATCCCCATTCACTACCTCTGGTTGCAGGGCACCACCTATGGCATCTATCACCATACGCAACCTTTTGTTGTATACTACAAATGAAAACTGGCAGGTAATTATTTCGAAACTCAGGCTTTCTGATTCTACCTGCATATAGAACTTCATTGAAGAATTTTTCCTATCAGGTTGTAAATCTTAAGGAAGCGCGAGAATTCTCCACTAACAAGAAGTACATATATGTCTTCAAAGTAATATATCTTCCCCTTGACTAGTTTTAGTCTATCAGTATTAAATCTGTATTGGTGTGATTTTATGTCCTTTCACATCTCTCTTCTATATTATAGGTTTCATTTCATTATAAGATTAGCATTCTTTACAAAAAATATTTTGTGCTATATTCTAAATGTTGATGGTACCGTGTTGCTTATATGTGTATTACCATATAACAATTCTCACGTTTTTATGTGCTGCCCAGAAACTGGAATGGCAGTCTTTGTCTATTGATCTTTTACCTCATCCCGACATGTTCACAGAAGCTACACTAGACCTTTCTGAGGAGGGGTCAAACTTAAGGGATGATGATGGCGCAAAGCGTGTCTTCTTTGGAGGAGAGCGTTTCATAGAAGGAATATCAGGAGAAGCATTTGTAATTAATGCAGTTCCCCCTACATATTTTAATATTCTGTTTCATTACAGTATTTTGTGAATAATGAAATATAGCTTGACTTTATTATTACCAGATCACAATTCAGAGAACCGAGTTAAATAGTCCGCTTGGGCTTGAAGTTCAATTGCACATCAATGAAGCTGTTTGCCCTGCATTAAGTGAACCAGGTTAGTAAAAGAGCGTATTTTGGGTTTCTTGAATATTGAACTGATATACAAATGGCGAGATATGACATGGGACTGGTACAAATATGAGCAGGACTACGTGCACTTCTCCGCTTTATGACAGGAGTATATGTTTGCCTAAACAGGGGTGATGTTGATTCCAAGGTCAGCAAGTTTCACATTGTCTTAACTTTTCCCACCTTTGAGAACACCTCAGTAGTTTGTTAAGCACAATATTATCATATTTAATTTTTGGATTTCTCTAAATATGTGTGTAACTGTATCGTGACAGCGATCCACTGAAGCAGCTGGGCGTTCTCTTGTCTCAATTGTCGTCGATCATATATTTCTTTGTATTAAAGATACTGGTTTGTCTTTAGCATTGCACATAGTCTTTTTATGTTGATCTTTTTCTTCTTGAATTATTATTAAAATCCTAGCTTTAGGTATATCATTCCTAGCACAATGATCCAACTATTATCATTTATTTGCAGAATTCCAGCTTGAGCTTTTGATGCAGTCCCTCTTTTTTTCTCGGGTATGTCTTTTGATGATTTTTTTTTCTGAGACCATCTTACACTTTTGCCCACATTTTTTTCCTTGGCTACTTGCCCATATTCATCTCGATACTGATGCTGGTTACCTTAGCCTTATCATATAGGTAGAATAGAATACCTTGAGCCAAAAAGAAAATCACATAGAGGCTTATATTTTCCTTCAAGACTCTTTTTTGGGGGTTTAAGACACCTATATATATATAGTTTATTTCGGTCCATTGGATGCTCATAGAGTAATAAGATGTTGAGGGTAACCCTCTCTAGTGGGTTGTCTGCATACATGTTATTTCTACATCTGACATGAATAATCCAGAAATAAGAAAAAAAATTGTAAACATAAAATATATGCAGTGTATGTGATTTTGGCATGATAAGTTAGTTTTTTTTAATTAGCAACTAAGTATTTATAGTGCTATTTGTGATCCAATTATTTGAAAAGCTTAAGCTATTAGGTGAAGGCACATGAATGATATTATCTCCAAATATCCCCTTAAGCAAGAACTCTTTGGGCTTGGAGCTTGGATAATGCAACTGTCTAATTTTTTACTTCGAGGCAAAAAGAACTGAAGTCTATATAGTCATAAGTATCCAATAACATGTCATGAACCATCCATCCGAAGACCTTTAGCTGTTGGATAAAGGCATTCTAATGGTTTTTCTATCTAGCAGAGAAAAATAAAGATGGAAAGCTCCTTCTTTTCCCCCTGAATATTCATGCTATGGGTGTTTGAATGCTGCATTTACTTACATGATACAAAATCATTCCTATGTTTCCACCCAATGTAGTTAACATTGTTTTTGGGATTTGTCAGTTTATGACACAGTATCGAAGCTTCTCTATGAAGAGTTCAATACTTTCTACTCCCATTCTCATCAAATATTTTTTAAAATTTTTAGCCCAAGGTAGTCTTTGCAGTTTTTTCATGCTTCAACCCCAAAGAGCTCTTGCACAATGGTTGTCTCAAAAAATAATATAAAACCATTTGTGTCTTCATCCAATGGCTTATCCTTTTGGGGTTGTTGGTTCATGAGAATGCCATTTACTAATATTCATATCTTGCCCACTCTTCAATGTCGTATCTCCATGTTCGTGACAGTCTACTGTGCAATGTTATCAGGCCTTCTGTTGTAGTAGAGTTATGTTGTTGACTGACTATCCTTGCAGGCCAGTCTTTCTGAAGGAGATAATGATAATAACTTGACAAGAATTACAATTGGTGGCTTATTTTTAAGGTTTGTGTTTCTGAGCCCTCTCTGAATAATAACTATTAAAAGAATTCAGCAAGCTTTGGTTGTGTGTATGAGAGGTGTTAGTGTGTATGTCAATCTATTCCGTGCTCATAGGATTTGATTTAATAGCTGGGAGTGAGAGTGTGCTTTTCTGAATATATTGGCAATGATATAACTTGGTTGAATTGGGAGAAGTTATTGCGATTGAAAATGAGAAAATGAAAATAATAAGAAATTCTTAGCAATGTGCCCTACTTATTAATCAATTTGGTTGCACTTGATTCACAACTATTTTTTGTTGTGCTGACTGTACTAATTGTTAATATGGAACTAATTTGCACTTGATGCATATTGGAATGCAGGGACACCTTTTGTAGCCCTCCATGTATCTTAGTGCAACCATCAATGCAAGCTGGCACTAGAGATGCTTTCCGTGTGCCAGAATTTGGTATTAATTATCAACATATTCCTGAAAAGAAGTAGCCACTCAGGCTAAGCATATATTATTTACTCACTTACCTTTTCTCCTTTCTTTTTGGCAGCCAGAAGCTTTTGCCCTCCAATATATCCTTTACAAGAACAAGAGTGGCAAGTGATTGAGGGAACCCCTCTAATATGCCTCCATGCTCTAAAGATCATGCCTTCTCCACTTCCACCATCCTTTGCTTCTGAAACTGTTATTGACTGTCAGCCTCTTGTGGTATGTGCAGATTCTTTCGATAAATGACCTGTTATAAACTTAAAAAGTGAATTGATTCTGTACTTACTTTTGCCAATGATATAATTTGATAATCTTTCCATATTTTTAGATTCATCTCCAGGAAGAATCATGTCTGAGGATATCCTCTTTATTAGCTGACGGTATTGTTGTCAATCCTGGTGATATTTTACCAGATTTCTCAGTGAAATCTTTTATTTTCAATCTCAAGGGACTGGATATTACAGTTCCTTTTGAGAAGACCAAATTGGACAGTTCCAAAAATGACATGGACCATGCAGTCCAGACCTCCTTTTCTGGAGCAAGACTTCATATTGAAAGCCTTGTCTTTTTAAATTCGCCATCACTGAAACTGAGACTGCTGAATCTGGAGAAGGATCCTGCTTGCTTCAGTCTTTGGGAAGGTCAACCAATTGATGCTAGCCAGGAGAAATGGACTGCTAGAGCATCCCAGCTTACTTTGTCTCTGGAAGCAAGCATTGATGGACCTAGATGTCAAAATTCTCTTGGACAGACAGCAGGATTGTGGAGATGTGTAGATCTGAAAGATGCTTGCATTGAAGTGGCTATGGCAACTGCCGATGGCAGTCCCTTGTTACAAGTTCCCCCACCTGGGGGTATTGTCAGGGTTGGAGTTGCTTGTGAACAGTATCTGTCCAACACTTCTGTTGAACAATTGTTTTTTGTCCTTGATCTATACGGTTATTTTGGGAGAGTTAGTGAAAAGATAGCAATGGCTGGAAAAAGGAAACAATTGGAGGACATCAGGGACAAATCCTTTGGTGGAAAGCTGATGGACAAGGTTCCTAGTGATGCTGCTGTCAGTTTAACAGTGAAAAATCTCCAACTTCGATTTCTGGAGTCATCTTCTGTTAATATTGAGGGGATGCCTTTAGTGCAGTTTCTTGGAGATGATGTATTTACCAGTGCCACTCATAGAACCCTTGGAGGTGCTATTATTGTTTCATCTATTTTACGTTGGGAGAGTGTTGAGATAAGTTGTGTAGATGCTGAGGGTCTCTTGCCATGTGAAAAGGCCTCATTCTTATGTTCTAAGGAAAATGCTTCCTCACTGAGTGATAATGGATATCCTCAGCTAAGAACTGTTTTTTGGGTGCATAAGAACGAGAAACATTTATCGAATGGAAATGTTGATTCAGTTCCTTTTCTAGATATAAACATGGTTCATGTAATACCATTGTATGAACAAGACTTGGAATCTCATAGTTTAAATGTCTCAGCTTCTGTATCTGGTGTTCGCCTTGGTGGTGGAATGAACTATGCTGAAGCGCTCCTGCATAGGTTTGGAATACTTGGGCCTGATGGAGCTCCTGGAATGGGTCTTTGTAAAGGGTTGGAAAACTTACAGAAAGGACCATTGTCAAAACTTTTTAAGGCAAATCCTCTCATTGTTGATGATTCAGAAGATGGTATGAAACAAACTATGTCGTCTAAATTTCCGTAGTTGGTTAATGTGCTTAATACATAAAATGTTTGTTTCTCGATTCATCTTGGGCACGTTTGTTCGCTCTGTTCAAATAACTTTCCTTCCTATTTTTTCACCAGGTAGAAGTATGACAGAAGGGAAAGAAGCCACTTTTCCCCAATTGAAGAAGCCTGATGATGTGGATGTAACTGTAGAATTGAGAGACTGGTTATTTGCCCTTGAAGATACACAAGAGACAGCTGAAAGATGGTGGTTCTCCAGCCATGACGATGAAGACAGAGAAGAGAGGAGTTGGCATGCATCTTTCCATGGTTTACGTCTAAATGCAAAAAGTAGCCCACCAAATGTTCCAGATGGAAAAGTGCAAGTGCAAAGAATAAAACAACATCCAGTAGAACTGATTACGGTAAAGAAAGATGTTTCTTTCTGTTTTTAAAGATTTAATGTTTATGTTCATAAATTTCTTCTCCAACCTTCTGCAGAATCAAAGATTTTCTTTTTGGTTTCAAGAATAATATTTTTTTGGTTGACTTTATAAAGGAGAGAACACATCTATGAATAAAGACTTTGCTAAAACCAAGAACACATTTAGTATCTACTTGACCAGTAAATTTTTAAATACCAATGTAGGTTTTCTCTCATTTATATACTTAAATGTGCTAAAACTCAGATTCCTTATTATTTGCTTTATATTTGTATCTTCTCATTTCTGTTTCTTGTCTTTTAAGATGTGTTCTACTCCTATCACACCTCTTACATACTGAGGGACACTTGCAGGTTGGAGTTCAAGGTCTGCAAATCTTGAAGCCTCATTTACAAAAGGACTTTCCTTCATCAGTGCTAATTGCAAATGGGGGTAAAGAATTCACCAATGGAGTTGGAGGAATTGGTGTTGAAGTTCGCTTGATTTTAGGTGGGGAGAATGTCGAAGATGAAATGGCTAATTGGGAAGTGGAAAACCTAAAATTCTCTGTCAAACAACCGGTAATGAGAATTTCATATTTATGGCGCGTTGTCTCTTTTTTATATGAAGGTTGTGTTTTATATGCTTTCTCCATGCAGATTGAGGCAGTTGTAACAAAGGATGAGGTTCAGCACCTTACCTTTCTGTGCAAATCTGAAATTGACTCAATTGGCCGGATAACTGCTGGAGTTATACGGTTGCTGAAGCTAGAAGGTTCTATTGGTCAGTCTGTAATAGATCAACTTGGGCACCTGGGTGAGTTGTCAAATTATGCATTGAATTGTTTCTCATTAGACATAAAATCTGTTTAGTGGAACCTTGGCCTTTCCTAAAGTTCGGAAGTGTACATTCAATGTACTCTACGGATAAAGGAATGTTGAACATAGTAAAATAAGAAATTGAAATGAAATTGTTCGATTGGAAATTTCCCAAAAAGGAAATCATAGGTTCTTCTCTCCATCAGAACAATAGGACCGATATGTTCATTACTAAACTTGTTGAAGAGATAAAATAGAATCAAGATATATCTTTTTAATCGGAGGAAGAAGAAAATTAGGATACATTATGGGGAAAGCCTTTATTATTTATAATTATTTATATTTATTATATTAAAATGTGTTGATTTGCTTGTTCTTTTCCTTTTCTTTCTATAGTGGAGATAGTAGGACAGATCACGATCATATTATTAAAAGCTTGGGATAAAAATGGGTTTCGTTCGAGTGTCCGAAAATAATATCCAAAGCTTTAGTATGTTCTCCCATAAACTGCATTTTCATGTAGCGCAGAAGATGGATATAAGACTTGAGGTATAATATTCCTAACTAACTGGTATGGCATGTAGATTAAAGAGAGGAAATGCGCAGGACTAGAAGCCATCAAATTTATAGGAAATGGATAATGCTTTAAAACCTTAGCCGATTACGTGAAGTCTCTGACTCTGTTAACACTCAAAAAACTAATGTTTAATGGAGCTAATACCAGAAGTCTAAGGTTGAAGATTGTGGCACTCGAACAATTTTCGATCCGTAGATGCACATAATGATACATGTAATTGTAATTGTCTGGAGTTTCTCATGAACTGGAGACTTAATTGTGGTTACTATTGGAGCAAATCACATGGCTTTCACAGACTACTACTGTTGTTCCTAATTTCGAGGAGTTTGCTAGCTGAAGCACTTAATGCCTGTTTGCATTCACATTTCGAAGTCCAAAAAAATTTTGCTTTGACAAAAGTTGAGTAGGAAAATGTGGTTTTATATGGGAACGCACTCAGTTTGACTAAACAGAACCTTAGTTTATGTCCTTCTTTCGTAATCTTCTAATAACGGTGTGGTTATTTGCAGGAAGTGAAGGCATTGACAAGATTTTCTCTCCGGAAAAGGTTAGCAGAGACGGAAGTGTTTGTAGTAGAGGAATTTCTCCTCTGCCAAAGCTCATAATTGAGGAATCGCACAGAACTTCGGAACAAACATTAACTTTGCTTGAGGAATCGCTTGTGGAATCACAGGCTAAACTTAATGATTTGATCAGTGATATTGGTACTTCAGAGTCTTCCTCTCAACAACTTACCATAGTCCAACTCAGTCAAAAGATGGAGACTATGCATGACTTATTGATGCAATTAAGGAATCAACTTTAAGTTCCTCTCTCTCTGCCATTTTTGCTGTATATTTATAGTCAAAATATTTTCATTCACATTATAGATTACAGTGTTGTGTATATAGGATATAAATCTTTGTTGAGTGTTGTACAAGCTAGGCAGCCGCCATGGCTCTTCATTGATGTAACAAATTTTGTTCCCTTCAGCAAACTAAGCAATCAATAGTCGAGATATCTTAATATGTGGAATGGGGTGATCCAGATTTTCTGAATATTTTGCTACGAACAAAAATCTTCCCCTATGTAATTAATTCTGAAAGAGACATAGTTTCACTGCCATTGTGGTTAAACTTAATCAAATATACTTTATTAGGTTTTAACTCCTCTAAATATTTATACAATGTCTTTAAAAGTTAAAATAAACTTATGACGATAAAATAGTGGTTAAATAAAATAATATTTGATATAATTTTAAATTAACTAGATTACAATTGTTAAATTGTTAACTAGTGATTATAAACATACTTTATTTTCTGTATATTTCTCGTACTTTAAAAGAGTCAAATCTACTCTAATGGTATTTTTAATTAAAAATGTCTTGCACACTAAAAAAATAAATAGCAATTCTTTGTTACCAAAGAATATAACAATGTTTAAAATTTCAATGAAGATCTCTTATCATTGCTAGTTAAACATGTACAAGGAGAACATATCCAGGGATTCAGGAGTTTGTTTTAAGGAATGACGTTACAGTTTCTTGAATCACATCAGAAATACTGTAATCAGAGATGTCATTCTGAGATAAAACAGATTGGGTAAACATTAAATGTTTTTCTGAAATATTTATAATTTTAAATGAAATATAAAAGTACAATTGAAATCAAAATATGACTTTTCACGTCCCATGAAAATACAACCTTATCACCCCTTAACATGGGAATAAGAATACATTATAACATCTTGTTTAAAAAAACAAAAAACTTTATAACATCTTGAAAAATAATAATTATAATATTACTATTGTGGAAAGTCACAATTTTTAATCTTAAAAGCAAGACACTACAACTAAACTAATCAATGAGAGATCGTAATAGTAACTAGAGCTTCGGCGAAAACCCAAAATGATTGACCACTCACTGCATATTTCGAATGTAGAAAACATTAACCACATATGACCAACGTTTAAGATCTAAGCTACAAAACAATTTAACTCACTTTCTAAGTCGTCTCGCAACCTTAAGTCATTTCGAAAATATTTTCGATTAAATAACATATTACAGGGAAAAACCATTCGAACTGATTTATGCGGATGCTCTAATTATTCACTTCTCTAAATCGTATAAACCGACATGTAACACATGCATGGCTCAAGGTTTGGCTTTTCTTTATTTAAACAACTTCCGAGTTCTAACTGAGTTCTCAGTTGAACCTTCTACATTATAAGGCTTATCGAAAAATAAATAAACAAACAGAGACGCAATGAATCAAGTTCCTGATGAAAAAAAATGCCCTCATGTTTGACATGCACGTGAGATTGGTATTACATGAATACAAATTAGGTTGAAGAGTTTGAAACATCATCCCAGCGCCATATTGTCCCATCCTCACAGCAACTCAATATAGTACTACAACATAACACAAGAGAGGACTATAGTTAAAAACTAAAACAATATTTGCATCAAAAATATGAGCACCATCATCAATGTATCAACCATTACCTTCCATCAAAGGACGTAGCAGTCTGCCTGATCGGAGATTTTGATTGAGGATGTGACAACCTGAACAAGGTGACTAAGCATATAAGAATTTCATAAAATACAAGACCATTGAAATAACAACAAAACTTAGGTACAATTTTTTAAGGTGATGTTTGAACTGTTTTACAATCAGAATTGGAGTTCATCTCAGAAATTGGCATAATCTTTTAATGCAAATATTTATTTGCAGACTGTGGAGATAAACTTCAATTCTGATTGAAAACTACACCAACCACCAAAAGAACTGTCTCCAAGTTTTGTTCATGAAATAATCAGTTCATAGACTAACTTTGTAGCAAGTACAGGTGGACACGACTGCAATTCCCAGACAAAAATCTTGCCTTCCCTGTTACCTGAAAGACCAAGAAAATAAATCTTGAAATTACAAACTTGGCAGCAAAGCACTAGTCCAAATTGTGCAATAATCCATAGTTCCTGTCACTATAGGACTGAAGCTGCTGTAGAGAAAATAATAATGAAAAAAATTGCAATCATTCTTACCTACTGTAGCTATGTTGAAATGGAAATCACAAGAAAACTTGATGAACCAGATATCACACTCGGGAATGGGGTATTTCTGAAGGACGTCAACTGCACCCTAAACATCCACACACAGCACAAAAAATAACCTGATGCTGATTAAAACTTACATATCATAAAAACAAATGAAAACAGATGATAATAATAATAATAATAATAACTAACCACTCCTGTAATTTCTTCCTTCACTTTAGGTTCCCACAAGATGATTTCATCGTCCACACTCTGGAAACGTAAAACGATCCATTACTTAAGGAATTGGCAAAGTAACTATATCAATAGGAGGAAAACTCAAATTGAAAAATCAATACTATGATTAATTGTCAAGTGCCAAAAGTGGAGGACTTGCTCAAAAACCTTCATAAATTATGTCTCCCAATTATTAAACCTTTTTAGACAAAGAAACTTCATGAAGATTATTTCCCACTTAAAATGAGAATCAAGGAGAATTGTAGAAACATCAAATTCAGCAAAGCTACCTCGGCTCGTCTACCAAAGAAAGTCGTTAAAAATTTATACCATAAAGACATACAGCAAAGTTTTACCACAAAAATTTTTCAAAAATTAATTTACTGTTTTAAAAATAGTATTAGAAGCAACTGTTTTACATAAGATGCATGAAGCTGTTACTATTTCCACAACAAACCTAACATTTAATTTCCAACAGGAAGAGTAGACTGATACTGAGCAATCACTCACCTTTGAGAGGACAAGATCACCTAACCACCTAGTACAGTCAACATAATTTACATGAACTGAAGCAGTGTATATCTGAAAAGAGGTATCACTAGAATTAGAAATTACATAAAGATCAATGATATGTACCAAAAATAAATTGTTACTAACGGGATGTTGGACAAATTTTGTTGGGAACTTTGAAGGAAGATCTGTCCATGTGTATGATTTTTCTACATATGGCCAGAACTCTGCAGAAACCAAAGGGACACGATCGATTAAAATGAAAGGGAAAACAATAGAGTTGCTACATTTTAATTGACTAAATGTGTAAACATAAACGCGTATAATGCTCTGCACAATAACTTTTTACAAATTACAAAAATAATTGTTACTTGCAGCATAAGTTAACATGAAACAAATATCAGAGATACCAAAAAAATGTATATCAAAATATCTTACCCTTCATAGACCATATTTTTACATAATTATCCATGCCACAACTAGCAATGCGATATATATCCGAAGGATGAAAGTCCTACAGTAAGCAACATAAAATTAGTTGGGCTCTATGTAACACAGATGCTGCCACGGATAGGACATGGACACGAACACAAATACGTAGACACGTGTAATTTCTAAAATATAAGATATAGGAACACATATCTATATATTACATTACCGTGAATTATATAAATTGATAATCAAAATTTTACGTATTAAAGAAACTATCTATAAACAAGATTAGCCAAATATAACAAAAAATAATCTAATTCATTTATCTAAAGTCCAAAAAGTGAAAAAAAATATATAATCTAAATATTCTTGATTATATATAAGATTTGTTTCTTATCGCTATTGTTGGTTTATGAGTTTTTAGAAAATTATTTTATTAGTCCCTTTTAAAATTGTGTTGGAATCATGTTAGAATTGTTAGATATCTAAAAAAATTATCTTTTGAATTGGACACTTCACCAATAATACGTATCCTATGAGTGTCGTACGCGTGTATGTGTCTGATACATGTCTAACATGGACATGCCACTTAAAACAGGGTGTCCGAGCTTCATAGGTTGGGCTAATCTCCAGAATCCAAATATTATATATTAGCACTAAGAATAGGTAGGTAGGTCATTATTAAACAAGAAAAATGGAGATACACTAGATGGAGAATACACTTACAACACTTAGGATTTCATTACGGTGTCCTCCAGCTCCTGCAAATATCAGGATACATACTCCAGTTTGAGCATTCCACAACCGGAGAGATTCGTCCTGATCCACACACATTAGATGTCATTAATGAAAGACACAGGATTCCTTAAATAGTTAAAATGTGGAGAAGCCAATTACTTTGCTTGCAGTTATCACAAGTGATGGTTTTAATGTTTGAGTCCTGATTTCATTTATAGGGTCCCCATGGCCAACAATACTCTGCAGAGAGGAGATGTCATGTTATGTGGCAACAGGGATTAGAACACAACCAATACATTTTCAACATTATTGAAAAAAAAAATACATTCAAAGGCATTTAGCTTGCAGTAATGCCCTCAAAACTCTAAACTAACAACACTAAGGGCACATACGAGTAAATAACTTAATTAAGCATTGATTCAGTAAGAACTTAAGGCGCATCAAGGTAAACAACTCAAGCACTGGTCCAACAATAAAAAGCTTATCCATGAACATGATTGTGAACCACTTTTCTTTTAAGCTTCTTAAAATAAGCTAAAAAGAATGAATAGTAAAGACATGCACCACTTTAATAAGCTCAAACTAACTTCAACAAGGACACCAAACTTTTTTTCTATGAAAACAAAATTCAGAGAAATGCTGCCAGTTATTTAGATAAACTTAACCATAAAAATTAAAAGTAAACAGAGCTACCATTAATCAAAGACCACCTTGGATAATTATATGTAAAATAAACCCACATAAGCTCCATATAATCTCTAACAAATGCCACCGAAATATAGAAATTTATAATTGCATGTTCATAAGCCTCGTGCAGTTCATCACGAGTTCATTACTGTAGCCAAAATACCCTGTGTATCTTCTCACGGCCAGCATCAATGACTCGAACTATCCCCTTGCTTCCTCCAGCCACAATAAATGGACTCCCATCATCACTGCATGCCCAAGCCACAGTGTAGAAAGACTCATCCTTCTGGACCACATAAAAACACAAAAATTGAGACAAATTTCTGTACACATACATATATACAAATGAAGCCTTAACAAAGAACAAAGTTAGAGAAAGAAGAGACTGAAGAATCACTGTTCACTTACATCCTCGTCCAGATAAGACTGTAAAACGGCAATAACCCCTTCTTCAAGGCATTGATAAACAGTAACCTAAGAATAAAGAAGAAAAAACATTAAAGATTGAAACTTTGGGACTAAAATGAGAAAGGGTGGTGGAGAAAAAATAGAGGGTGTACCCTGTTGCCGCCAACAGTGGCGAAAACGTTGAGGTAACGAGAGTCAAGGAAGTTGAAAACGACAGCGTATATAGGGACTTTCCCCTCTTGGAGGCGATTAGTGACTCTATATTCCCTCTTCTTCGCCGAAGCCAACGATCCCACCACAGGCTCACACCCTAAGCCAAATGTTTTGCCTCTTTTAGCCTCTGCCCCCATCTTCTTTTTTATTTTTCTGTGTTCTCTCTCTTAGGTTTCACACAAACAAACATGTAAGAATGTCTATAATTTTCCAATTTCTCACATAAAATTTAAATAAATAGATAATTTTTAGGGTTATTGGATCCGACTCGACTCAACCCGATTCGTGTTACAAAACTTAGGTTTTATTAATTTTTTATTATAATTAAATAATTAAGTTATTTTAGCCAATAAGTTTGTCTGATATTTGACATATCAGTATTTTTTTATCTGATATTTGACATGTCAGTATTTTTCTATTATAATTAAATAATTAAATTATTTTAACCACTAAATTTGTCTGACTTCTGACATGTCAGTATCTTTTTATTATAATTAAATAATTAAGTTATTTGAATCACTAAATTTGTCTGACCTTTGACCATGTCAGTATGAACTGTTACAAATGTCAGACACAGTTGTAAAATTTGAATTTACATAATGTTTTTAGGATCAAAACAAAAGTTACTGATTATAATTTAGTAACAACTAATTAATAATTGAGATTTTACATAATTTACACTGTCTGATTGTTTAGACATCTAAGTTCACACTAAACTCAATAATGGTGGCAAAAACTCAATGATTGCAAAAAAACTTATATATTAACCTTTTTATCAAAATTAGATGATTAGGTTTTATTAACCTGTTGCAAAAGTTGGATTTACATATTGTCTTTATAATTAAGGTGAAAACTAATAAACAGTAAGAACTGACTGATTAATGATTGAATTCTTATATAATTTACAATAAATAAATAATTTTATGAGTTATTCAAATCCATCTCACATCAATAGTTAGGGTATTTTACACACATTAGGTTGTCTTAACTTTGTTACACTTTTAGACTATGTTATAAAATTTGAATTTACATAATGCTTTTATTATTAAAACAAAAATTATTGATTATATTTTTGTCATTATTAAGTAATGGCTAATTAATAGTTGAAATTTTACATAATTTACACTAAATAGATAAGTTTACAGATACTAAGTTCACTCAATTCAATAATGGTGGCAACCCTCAATAATTATAAATGAACTTATATATTAACTTTTTATCAAATATATAAATATATTTGAACTAAACCTGTTGTAGAATTTGGATTATATAGACTTTATGGTTACAATAAAAATTATTTATTACACTTTTTAAGTAGTAAATAATGATAAATTAATGGTTGAGATTCTACATAATTTATAATAAATAGATAATTTCATGGGTTATTCAGACTAAGTTCACACTGAACTTAATAAGTAGGTTATTCTACACAAATAGTTTGTCTCAACTTTGATGAGTCTTGGTGTGTGTCACACTGGTAAATACAATTGTAAAATTTGAATTTACATCATGATTTTATGATGTGATTATATTTTTGTCATTATTAAGTAATGACTAATTAATAATTGAGATTTTACATAATTTACCCAAAATAGATAAATTTGGGACACTTAGCTCTCAACCAATTCAATGATGATGACAAACACTTAATGATTGCAAACAAACTTACATATTAAATTTTTATCAAAATTAGATAATTAGGTTATATTTCATGTATAAATAAATTCATTTGAACTTAACCTGTTGTGAATTTTGGACTAATTAATTGTTATATAAGAAACCATAGCACAAAACATGTTTTTGAATAAATTTAACCAACAATCTACACTTATTCAAACAATTAATACAAGAGCAATATAATCATCTATTTTGAGCATTTCTTCTTTGCAAATTTATGAAATTTTTTTACTTATAATTATTCAATTTCAATCCATCGTTACATTTTGTGACATAACATAATATATAAGTATTCATGTATAAATATAATTATACAAATATATAACTATACATGTCTATTTTAACTTTATGTATAAATATAATTATACAAATATATAACTATACATGTCTATTTTAACTTTATGGATACTAGAGATGTTTACAAGTCAGGTTGGATCATTAGATAAAAAGTATTCCAAGCGAAATGTAGTTTGAAACTAACTAAAATATTCAATAAGGGCTTATTCATTCATCTTTCACATTTATGAGAAAATTTGATAGAGTTTCATTTTCTTTGCTTTTAGTATATTCTATCATATGTCTCAAAAGTTACAAAAACAAAATTCATAATCATTCAACTTAATTTTCATTTAAATTCGCTGAAACAACAAATTTTATGGGTCAGGTTAGGTCATCTAATTTTTTAAACCAGTCAAACTTGATTTGTTTGTTTCGATTTAGGAAAAGAAAGTGATATATGTTGGTAAATAATTTGTCACACGTGAAATTTCAGTAGTATAACAACTATGTGAAATTTCAATAGTATAACAACTACATACAATAGATAAAAATATATATCCCTATGATTTTATGGAGGGTCAAACACCCATGAACTCAACCAAACACATTGACAAGTAAATACTCCACTTACCACAGATAATGTTTGTTGGAGTTCACACTCTCACAATCTTACATTAATAACAAAACTTATAACTTTGTTAACTTGTTAATTTGTAACGTCCAATATAACTTATTGAATAAAGGACTCAAGCCATTTTCATAAACCTAAATAAGATTATTAGAAAATGTATTATTTTACTCTATAAAAGATCGAATGTGAAAACATTGTGTCTATGTTTGGCATGTTTGTCTTAATTATTCAAATGAGATTGACTTGAGGGTTATACAAGAGTGTGCAATTCAACTTGAAGTTAAAGGAAAAGGTGGGAGTTAGTCTTAGCATAACTACACAACTTGTGGGTATTGGAAAGTTATTTGATCTTTTAACCATGTTTATTCCTCTAATAACAAAATTAATGGAGTAAAGAAATCCATGATTTTCTACAAAGAGAAATCTGTTATAGGAAGAAAAGACCAAATGAAAGATTACTCATGATGGTTAAATTTAAGATCACTTAAGAAATTGATAAACTCAAATGATAGACAATAATTGTCATTATCATTAATTATTTGAATTATTCACATCAGGATCGTCATATAAGTTCAAAAATATATCACCCTTGTTAATATGTGAATATATTTCTTTGAAATGGAAACCACATTTGGAGTGATTACAAAGTTGGAAATATTTTCTTTCTTTTAATAGAATATATGCATTCCTTTCAAATAAAATCTTTTAAATTGATAAAAAAATTGATGTAGGCTATGAAATCCTCACAAGTTACAATATGGACAACCTTTAAGGGACTTTCGCCTCAAGATCTACATTAAATGAACATTCATTTTGGACATCATAAAATATATGTTCCTAATTATTCTCTTTTGTGACTATAGTTGTACAAGTCATCAAATATCACATATTGGTATGCACACAAATACAAAAATCAAGATCAAATTAAAAAATGAGACTATTATAAATCCCATTGAGTCAACACCCAATTTCGTCAGGGTGAAAAATAAATGTTTCTGGTCATGATAAGATATAAAAAAAATTTAGTCATTCATTTTCTTTATTAGAATTTTTATTTTGCCTTGTTTTCAAAATTTTATATATATATATAAAAGAAAATAATAAATAATAATAAAAAAAAGTAAAAAAAAAAAGAAGTTTCTTCATTTAATCTAAAATTTTGAGTTTTGAAAAAAAAATGCATATTTTATTTTATTCTTTTTTAAATTTTCAAAAAAAAAAGAAAGAAAAATATATATGTATTTTTATGAATAAAAATTATTAACAAATATATAAAAAAGGTCAAAACCCACAACTCACCTTTTGACCCCTTGGACAACTCACTATTTTGACCACTCACAGAGTTTTGTATCTCTAAAATCTCTTGTACTTCCAACACTTATTCCATTACTGTGCTTTACTCTTGCATGCCTTACGACTGTATAGGAAAGTTTATTTGGTGCCTTCTAAAAGTGACGTGTTTCTGCAAAAATATTTTGGGTCTCTTCTGGGAAGCAGACAGGGGTGTTGGTCTCACCTCCGTCGAATACCCTCTCCTTTCATATATACTCACAAGGATCCTCTTATAGGAGGGGGGCGTTCACTGGTTCAGAGAAAACACATTTTGACTTTCTTTAAAAAGGGGAGTGCTCTTGGAGAAGTGGGGAGTCTATATGAGAAGGTGAAAAGTGAGAAACGAAAGAAAAAAAAAAAGAGGAGAAGAGAGGGAGAGGATAGACGGAGAGAAGAAAAGAAAGAAAGAGTCTTTGGTGGCAAGTGTAGCTTTAGTGAAGGTAAGGTTTCTTCACTCCTATCTTAATTGTAGCTCATCATGGAATGTATTGTATTATACCCATGTGCATGATGGAATGTTCATCCTGGCCACTTTTCGAAGCTTGTTCGTTATGGTTCTTTAGTTACTTTCCTTTCATTTTGATTCTGCTCACACTATAGTGGTTTCATTTCTTTAAACTCACAATGTAAATAGATTTTAAAAATGTACTCATATTTCTCTGGAGGGAGACCCATTCATTATGGGTTCTCTTTCTTCTTCATTTCACTCCTCACTTCCTCTCACTCTCTCATGTTGTTGCTTGCACTCATCCACTCTCAACCCCCTCCATACTCACACGAAAAGCACCCAAAGCCACCCACGACCTCTGCTTATTCCCACTACAACTCTCTCTGGCTCATCCCTACTCCTGTCGTGCTTCATTGCCAAGCCCTGGCTGTGCCTTTCCATCTCTTTTCTCCCATGCACCTATAACCTGCACCTTCACCTAGCCACACACCAACGATGCCCTCTCCCCCACCAAACACCTTCATCAAGATCCCATGCACCTTCATCGTGCCTCTCACCTTCACTTGCACCTCCACCCTTCAGAGAGGCACCTTACCACACCCAACCTGCACCTTCACTCAAGTCACCACCAAGTCGTCATGCCTCCATTCTCACACCCTCATGAACATGATAACCAAGAACCTCCACACCCCCACCACCATGTGTCACCTCCTAGTCTCCATTGAGACAAGAAGGAAGACAGGAACATTAGCCACTTCATGGCACGACGTTTCGTCGTCGTTGGAAACTCGTCGAAAAACTAGTCCGACGAGCTCAATGCTTAAGTAGCTAACTTTGAGAGCAGATTCCAGGAGATTGAGAGACCTTTAGAAGGAGCTGAGGGTTGCATTGGAAAGCTGGGTTTACCCTCTTTTCAGTGGTATGCCACAACCCCATTTATGAAATCTCTAGATCCCTCAAAAATGAATGTAAGATGCAGGTCCAGCATGGGTAACTTTAGGCATCACATAAAATCATAAACCTTGTCTTGGAGCTTACTCTGGGAGGTTCGATCTCCCTGGTCTTGAAACTTTAGGAGGTGTATGAGCTATCATTAGAAAGCTCTTTCTACCCTTTTTCCAATTATATAAGGCAGGTGCATTTATGAAACTATTTGGTCACCCAAAATCACCCCGAAAAACCTGTCCCCAAACTAGTTTCTGGGTTTTCCAGAAATTAAGTTATGGAGTTCAATCAAGTAGCCAACTTGAGGGGGTTCGTTCTCTCTATCTTTGAACCTTTAGGGGGTTTGTGAGTAGTCTTTGGAAAGTCTTTCTACCCTCTATACAGTGGTCTACCATAAGTGCATTTATGATACTATTAAGGAACCCAATTTTGGCTCGCAAAACTTGTCCCCAAACTGGTTTCTGAGTCTTTTTTCCAAAAACTAAGTTATGGAGACAGTTTTGGTTGTTCAAGTGCCTAACTTTCGAGGGAGTTTTCTCCCAGTCTAAGAATTTTCAAGGGCTATATTTGTGCTTGTTGGAAAGATTTCTTCAAGATATTTCCAGTAGTATGCCATAGGTACATTTATGATACCATTTGGACCTTCAAATTTGACCCCAAAGTTGGGGTCTCAAACTGTTTTTGAGAGATTTCTTTTTTTAAAGACTAAGTTATGAAATTCACATCTATCACTGGATCAACTTTGGATGATTCGTTCTCCCTATCCTTGAACTTGTTGAGAGTATATGAATGACCGTTGGAAAGTCCTTGGAATGATTCTCAAATCCATATAAAGTATGCCCGTTTACGTGACTGTCTGACGACCCAAGACTAGCCTCAAAGTTGCCTATTTGACACTTTTTTCCACCAAACCTTAAAATTTCTAAATCCCAAAACCTAGTTTTGTTCTTGATGCTAACCTTGATCCAAATGGACTCTCTAGAGGCACGTACGCTACCTAAAGAACGTCTCTAGCTTGGATTAGGGTTTGCATCTCGAATAAACCATCCTCAGCGAATCTGCTTGACCGAAGCCATATATCGCTTAAGGTGATAACCTCCAGCCTGTACACTGCCTTTTGAGGGATTATCTGAAGTGGTTATGGTCAAAACCTCCTCCCTCATAGAAGTATGTCTCGTTCTAACTCTCAATATAAGAAAAAGCACGTACTCTACTACTTTTTCATATACTGCTAGTTTTAGAGAATTATTGTCATTCATAGAAATTTTAAGTTAATTATCTTCATATACCATTGTGTTTTTTTCATAACTCTAGCGTCCTTGTCGATTTTTACAAAATAGGAGGAGATATGTATGAGGAAAAGATATTGTTATTTTTTTTTTATTTTTCTAAGTCATGAATAACTTACATTTATAATGATTGCATAAAGAAAAAATATCTGTCTCAAAATTACTCTCCTTAAAATTTAGGAACAGGTTATAAAAAATTGAAATCCTAACGTCTAAGAAACAATACAAAGAAATATTTCTATAATTAAAAACAAATATTCTGATTAAAGATAAAAATATATTCAAAAACTAAAACAAATCAATGTACAGTTTTAAAAATAAATGTTTTAAATAATTTAAAATTTATTAATTTATATGTTGCAGACCATTAATATTAAACATGTTTATTAAATATTAAAGCATTGCATAATATATAGGCCAGGCATAATTACCTCATCTCAAATTTTCCCTTCAATTAATACCATCAAAATCTTATATCAAAATTCTATAAATTAATACTCTGTATCATTATACAAAATACTCTATCATTAATCAAACTTGGAAAGAGCATGGGGATTTATCTGGAAAACACTATAAAAGAAAAAGTCAAATGACAAAGATATAATACAGGAACACACAATATGTTGTGTTCAAATTGAAATGCATGACCATAAGTTATTAGACACAAACTACATATTGTGTTCAAATTGAAATGCATGACCATAAGTTATTAGACTCAAACTAAAAGTTGAAAGAGGAAGGAAAGCAAGAACATGAGTAATGAGTCCATAAGTGAGAAAGGAAAATTTATTTTTTCTTTAATTAAAAAAATCTGTTATATCAATAATAATTTAAAAGTAATAACTCTGACATATTGTATTTGTATTTATTATTTATTGTTGTAAATAAATTTAAACTAAGGTCTCCACATGTATGTATGTGAACTTTAAGAGACTTTAAGAGACAAAGTAATTGTTATGAATTTGATTTATTATTTTTTAAGTATACTCTGTTTTTAAAGTGGATTCATAAGTTATTTGGATGAACAAAAAAAAAAATACACAATTTCTTCGAAAAAGTAATATGTCTTCACCACATAAAAGTGAAAGATGTTAGAGAAAAATAATACACGCAACCCACCTCAATCATACATAATATTTTTATCACAATTACAATAATATAACTAGATTTTTTATATTATAAAAAAATTAAGTTTACGAAATGCATTAAATAATATTTAGTGCATTGTGATAATTTTTTCTATCTATGTGGAGTTCCAAACAAAAAGGGAAGAACTCACAAGTTACAATATGTCTTTAATAACTATTTTATATTTTCAATGAAGTTTTTTAAATAAGTGAGAAGTTTTTGTTTTTGAAGAAAATAAAAATACCTGAATAGTCACTTCACTACCTATTGTTCTGCACTAAATTGACAATGAATTTAATATATTTTTTACATCTTTACTTTATTCAAAGGTATAATAAGGAATTAAATTTTTTTTCCTTCTACTAGTTCAACTCCTTAAAGACACTAACACAATGATTTCTAAGTTTTAAAGTCTCTCTTACAAATCAAACAAAAGTAGAAGAAGGACAATAATATGATCATGACATGAATATCTTTTCTTTTCTAAAGGGTTATACAAATGCTAAAAAGGCCTCAATTATCATTTTCTTGAACTTCAAATGACTTTGCATAAAGAAATTTAATAAGTTCTAACATATAGCTTGCATCTCCATTGTTTTCTTGGTCTCCTCCAATGTTAACACAACCTAATTACCACTTTTAATGCCATCTCTTGAATAAACCTGTCCATTTTAAACATAAATCCACAGTCATAACTCATCAAAACACTAACAAAATACAAATCCTTAACAACCCTCATTGCTCTCTTTCTGGTTTTACAAGAATAAGACCATTTAGGATCCACAATTCACCACAAACTCATCCCTAAATCAATCCCTAAATACTATCACATTCACCTAAACACCTTACCAACTCATGCTAAATACACCACTCTAAATCAACCCTATCAAATTCTCCTAAATCACTTTCTCTTTGGACCTCTCTAATCTAATAAATGTTAACACAACACCAACCATAAATATCTTAATCCTCATTCTCCCTTGGACAACCAACATAACAAAAGTTTACACTAACAGGAAACTTCTTAATTTCACTTAAAATAATAGAAAACATATTTTTGTGTGTGTGTGTTTAGTCCAGTAAAATCATTAAAGATATGACATTGACATGTGTGTAATTTTGAACCATTTAAAAATACCGAAATTATATTGAATTTTATAAATAAATAAAGCACCAGATTTTTTATTAACCTATCATCTTTATATATTACATTTAAAAATAAAAAATTTCACTAGTGATGTCCAATTTAGTAATTTTTTATTTTAAAAATCTTAATTTTTTTGGAAAAATTTAAAAATATATTAATTAACTGTTTATAATATTCTTATTAATACCAATAACACTAAAAATATTACAAAAATAAAATTGTTAAATTGTTACCGTAATGGAATGTATTAATAATTATTATCATTTGAATATAATTATTTCATAAATATTAATTTAATATAATATAGCACTATTTATATAACATAACTTTTACTATAATATAAAATAAGTATAATAGTATTTTCTGACGCTTTTGAACAAGTATTTTATAAAATTATAATTTCATATAAATATTTTTGTATCTAAAAAGTTAAAAAAAACTACATTTTACTTTTAAATTTTTAAATTTAGAATCTAGAATTTTATTCTTTAAAAAATGTAGATTTATAAAAGTTTATTTCTTACTGATGTGTAATAAACTGTGTATCATCATATATTAGCTCTATGAGACACTGTAAATTCCAACCATGTTGAAAGAAGGAGTCAACCCTTCTATACATTACAACAGGTGTTTTGGATTTTACACTTGACTTCTTCCTCATTAGATATTTCTTGATATTATATGCTCATTGGACAGTAACTTAACTGAGTTAGAGTTATCTGAAAAGTGATTGCTTTGTGTGCATGTATATACACACCAAACCAACCACAGTCCAAGCCTTATCTTCATTCTTCTTCACTTCCAAATTGGCATGGCTTCCTCAGTCTTCACATACCCTTCTCTTCAGCTTCACATCTACTCACATAAAGCATCAAACCCATCAGAGTTTTCCATTCACAGCCAACGCAGAAAGCACTTTTCCATCAGATGCACATCCATGGAGTCCACTCCTGAGGATGACTTTCTGACCCCGGACCCTTCCTTCAGCACAGTGAACAGTGAAGAGTCTTTTCCCATTGAGAAGAGAAGGAGGTCAGAGATAGTGAGGGAGAGGAGGGGGAAGAAGCTTGTGCAGCCTGAGCCTCCAAACTTTGAAATAGGATGGAAGAGGACCAAAGAGATAAACCAGGAGGTGCCAGTAGGGTATGTGATAGCTGACTTCTTGGAGAAGCTGGAGACCCTGATGGGGAAGGAGTTTGGATCAACAGAACTGCTGGCAAAGGTGGGGGAGATTGTGGCTGAGAGGGCAAGAGAGGAGGCAGAGGTTCTGATGGATGAAGGGAAAGTGGAGGAGAGAATGGTGAGAGAACTGTTCAGAGTGTTGAAGTTGATGGAGATGGATTTGGCTATGGTGAAGGCTGCTGTCAAGGAAGAGACTTTGGGGGAGAGGCTTGAGCAGGCCAAGGCAAGGTGCAGGCAAGCCATACTTGTTGCTTATTCCTTTTGAACTCTTTCATGGGATTCCGTGACATTGGAGATACACAGTGTCTGTCATAGTGGTCAAGAACTTGAAACAACTGATAAATATTACTTTTGTTGGATGATTCTGTCTCAACTCAAATTTTAGTAACTATCAGATTCTTTTAACAAAAAGATGTGTCAAGTGTGTTTTTGGGTTACTAAATTGATTTTTGCTTAAAAGTGATCTTGAAATTATATTAAAAGCAAATTAACAGTAAAATGTAGTATAAAATTTTAATTCTGGGTAAGAATTAATTAAAGTAATTTGGTTTCAAAATTAATTCTGGATTCGTAATTAACTTCTTAGTACATAAATAAAACATGTGAAAATTTCTTTAAAATCAGGTAAGTATTTTAACATTATTGTAGCTAATTTAATCTTAACTCCAACGTGTCACTTCAAAGAAAAAATATTTAAGAATTCATCACTAAAAATCTTGTGATATGTTTTAATTTATCCCTTATTGTCACTAACATCTGTTTATGTACTCTAATAATAAAAATAAAATATTCATAACAGATATATTGATAAGGATGATTTAGTGTGGTTATTGTTAACAATTCTTAGTATTTAATTCGTTTCTTTTTATTATTAGTAGTATATGTACATATGAGTAACTAAATAAAATAAGAAAATTGCTCCTACCTAACATATATTATGATGAATAATACTTATACTTTTAATTTTAAAATAGACATTCATATCTTTTTACTCTTGATAAATGACACTTATATATCATATATTTTAAAGAAATAATATTTACTTCTCTTGTTTTATACAAAAATACCATATTGATTATAACTGAAATAAACAGTTATGGAAATAAAAAATTAAAATTTAAAAAAAAAAAAAAAAAAAAAAAAAATAAAAAAAAAAAAAAAAAAAAAAAAAAAAAAAAAATAAA